>Ga0209025_1003161_pt1 | contig 16043 bp, 10 predicted proteins | sample AraplaMF_Col_mLB_FD_184256 | JGI IMG/M metagenome (GOLD analysis project Ga0209025, IMG submission 184256) | Arabidopsis root microbial communities from the University of North Carolina, USA - plate scrape MF_Col_mLB (SPAdes) (version 2) | ecosystem: Host-associated > Plants > Roots > Endosphere... | reverse complement strand
GTCCATCTTGGCGCTCCCAACCCAGTCGAGCAGGATGTGAACCTTGACGCCGGCCTTGGCGCGTTCAGACAAGGCGTCGGCAAACTGCTTGCCGATGGCGCCCGACCAATAGATATAGGTTTCGAAGTTGATGGTGGTTTTGGCGGCCTTGATGTCGCCCAGCATGGCGGGGAAGATCTGGTCGCCATTGAGCAGCTCCACCGCCTGGTTGCCGCCCACAATGCCGGGGCCCAGCAGGCTGCCCATGGCGCGGTGGAACTGCGGGTCCGCCACGCTGTACTCGCGCACCAGCTGCTGCCGGACTTTCTTCTCACCGGCGGAAAAATTAAGGGCCAGCAGGACGGCGGCCAGCGCCGCGACAAAGGCCACGAGGCCCGTGAGCCAGGGGGAAAAACGTGTTCGCATGGCCTGGCATTCTGGTGGCGGCAAGGCGGCCGGCAGGTAGGAGTGGACGCCAAGATGCTGACGCAAAAAGCCATACTGCAGCTGATTCGGCAGATGGCGCCGCGGCTGCTGTCACCGAACCGTCATGAACAGCCGTCACACTGTGGGACCTCTTCTTGAAGCTGTCCCCTGCCAGCTCCCGCCCTGCCGCTGACCCACGCCCCTCCCTGAATGGACATCACTTACGGCGCCGACAAGACCGGCCTGCTCTGCGGCTATCGCTTTGAAAACGGGGCGCCCGGCGTGCCTGTGGACCTGATGGAGGCGGCGGCCTGGCTCAACAATGGCGAGCCCAAAGGCAAGTCGGATTTTGTCTGGCTGCACTTCAACCTCAGCGATGCCGCGGCCGAGGCCAGCATACGCAAGCACCTGAACCCGGTGCCCGAATTTTTTGAGGCCTTGCATGAGGGCTCGCGCTCTACCCGCATCGAGGACGCCCACGACACGCTGATCGCCGTGGTCAACGACGTGGCCTACGAATTCGCTTTCGACCCGGCCGAGATGGCCAGCCTGTGGCTGAACGTGGGGCCGCACATGGCGCTGAGCGCGCGCTCGCATCCGCTGCGCTCCATAGACCGGCTGCGCGACGCGGTGAAGAACGGCAAGAAGCCGCTGGCGTCTTCGGTGTCCTTCCTCAACCATTTGCTGCGCGAGCAGGGCGACGTGCTGGTACGCATCGTGCGCGATGCGACGGTGCAGGTCGACGTGGTGGAAGACAAATTCCTGGTGGGCCGGCTGCACAACCGCCGCGCCGACCTGGGCAAGCTGCGCCGCGTGCTGGTGCGCCTGCAGCGCCTGCTGGCGCCGGAGCCGGGCGCCCTCTTCCGTTTGCTGCGCCTGCCGCCGCCCTGGATGAGCGAGGGCGACCTGGAGGAGCTGCGCCAGGCCACCGAGGAGTTTTCATTGACCATACGCGACCTGTCGGAGCTCAAGGAACGCATCAAGCTGCTGCAGGAAGAGATCGCCGCCCAGGTCAGCGAGGAAACCAATCGCAGTGTCTTTACCCTGACCATGGTGACGGTGCTGGCCCTGCCCATCAACATCGTGGCCGGCCTGCTGGGCATGAATGTGGGAGGCATTCCCCTGTCACAGCACCCGCATGGCTTCATGGTGATCGTGGCGATCATCGGCGTGTTCACCGCCTTTGCGGCCTGGTACGTTTACCGGCAGAAGCAATAGCCGGACCCACAAAAACCCTGACGCGAAGCGCTCACCGGGGCAACCCGGCCTCAAAGCGCGCCAGTTCTTCCTCGACAGTGCCGCGGCCCGCGAAATTTTGCCTGGCCCGGCCGTACCAGTACGCGGCATTGTCCAGGTCGCCTTCCTGGATGTGCAGGATGCCGTGCAGCCAGGCGGCGGTTTGCGATTCATCGCTTTGCACCAGGGTGTGCGCCTCATCCCAGCGCCCCGCGCGTGCGCAAAGCAGGGCCTCGCGAAGTATGTCCATGTAGAGCTCCTTGAATAATATTGATTGCGGTCGCGCTATGTGCGCTTTCCCTTGGGACGCGTGCGCAAGTCTGGCGCCGCCCGTTTGCCGCCGCCGCGCGGACGAGCGACCGGCGCGTGCTGCGCCATCAGCCCGGCGACCCACTCGATGAACACCCGCAGCTTGGCGCTGACATGGCGCTTGGGCGCATAGGCCAGGTAAAGCGGCATGGGGTCAAGGCGCCAATCCTCAAACAGCGGCACCAGCTCGCCGCGGCTTACGTGCGCCTTGGCCATGTAGTCCGGTAGCCAGATGACGCCCAGGCCCGCCAGGCCGGCGGCGAGGTAGGCATTGCCGTCGTCGAAGGCGAACATGTGGCGGCCCTGCACCTTGAGGCTCTCATCGCCGCGCTGCATGGCATAGGAAAAGGCCTTGCCGGTGCGCGCCCACAGAAACCCCACAACCTGGTGCTCAGCGCCTTCCAGCGCTTGCGGATGCGAAGGCGTGCCGGCACGCGCAAGATAGCTTGGCGCGGCATACACCCCCAACTGCAGGTCGGCCACGCGGCGGGCCGCCAGCGACTGGTCGGTCAGCTCGCCGCCGCGCACCACGCAGTCCACGTTGTCGCCGATCACGTCCACCATGCGGTCGCTCACGCCCATGTCGATCTGGATCTCGGGGTAGCGCGCATGAAAGTCCGGCAGGGCCGGCACCAGGATCATGCGGGCCAGCGGGCTGGGCACATCGACCCGCAACCGGCCCCGCGGTGAGGCCGACGCGCTGGACAGGCTGGTCTCGGCATCGTCCACGTCGGCCAGCACGCGCAGCACGCGCTCGTAATACGCCGCACCATCGGCCGTGACCTTGACCTGGCGCGTGGTCCGGTTGAGCAGCTTCACGCGCAGCCGCGCCTCCAGCTGCTGCACCAGCTGCGTCACGCTGGTCTTGCTCATGTGAAGCGTGCCGGCGGCTTTGGTGAAGCTGCCCGCCTCCACCACGCGCGCGAACGCCTGCATTGCGTCGAAACGGTCCATCTGCTGCTCCAACATCACCAGCCAGGGTGCTGATTGTTTGGATTTTACGAACAGTGATGGGTGGGCTTGCCTGTTTATCCGGAAGGCACTGCCTTCTACAGTGTCTTCATCACCCACCACGGGCAGGCGCCGCTTGAGGCCCGGCCCGATTCAACCAAGGACATGTATGACACAGCGTGAAGTCGTTTTCCCGCCCGGGCGCCGGGCACTTTATGACCGCAACCGCTATTCGCCGGCGGTGAAAGCCAACGGTTTGCTGTTTGTCTCAGGGCAGGTCGGCAGCCGCGAGGACGGCTCCCCCGAACCCGACCTGAAGGCGCAGGTGCGCGCCGCGTTCGAGAACCTGAATGCCATCCTGAAGGCGGCGGGCTGCAGCTTCGACGACGTGGTAGACGTGACCGTCTTCATGGTCAACCCGGAATCGACCTTCGAGACCGTCTGGGAGGTCGTGCCGCAGTACTGGGGCGAGGCGCCCCACCCCGCGCTGACGGCCGTCGGCGTGACCTGGCTCTATGGCTTTCAGTTCGAAATCAAGGTGGTTGCGAAGCTGCCGCAGGGCCGGTAAGGGCGGGCCCGGCTACACGGCCAGACACATCACTTCAGCCAGAGCTGCAGGCCGTCGCGGCGCAGGCAGGCTTCCAGCTCGGTTTGAAGTTGCAGCCCCGCCCGCAGGTCCGCTTCGGTGGTTTCGTATTGCATGGCCACCAGTTCGGTCCCGTCGTCCGCGCCGTGCATCTGCAGCACCTGGGTCGCCAGGTCGGCGGTATCCTGGGGGCGCAGACCGGTAAACGCCTGGCGCAGCTCCGGCAGATAGGCGACAAAGGCTTCGGGCGTCCAGTTGCGGACCAGCCCGTCCAGGTCTTTCAGCAGGCTGGGCACGCGGAGCAACAACTCGGGCGCGGCAGCCATCAGGCCACCCAGGAAGGCCACCGCATCCCGGGCCTGGGCGCCTGTGCCGAAACTGTTTTGCACGATGGCGCCGAGGGCTTCCTCATCCCACACCCCATCCAGGTACAGCAGCGCAGCAGCGGCACCGGCAATGGCGGGCGGCGCCGCGCCGGGCTGAGCCAGGCGCAGCATGTGCGCGGTGAACGCGTCAGGGCTCACCAGTTTGCTGTCGCCCGCGAAACCGGCTTCTTCATCCAGGGCTTCGAGCAGCCGCCACAACTCGCGCAGCGACAGCAGTGTTTTGACGGCCTGCATCTGGCCCTCGGGCGGGCATTGGGCCAAGTCAGGCATCAGGAACAGCGCGGCCGGCCTGAGCCGCAGCAGCAGCTCGCGCAACTGCGGGTGCTGCTGCACACCCAGGGGTTCGCGGGCCCGCCACAGCGTGACCAGGCGGTGCCCGCAATCCACAACGGATGCCAGCGAGGCATCTTCGTTCAGGTGGGCGGCCAGCATGGCCAGCAACTGCGGCAGGCGCGCCTGCAGGCCGACCAGGCAAGCGCGCAACAGCAGCATCACCGCGGCGCTGGCGCTGCGGCCCCGGCCCTGCGCCGCGAGCGCCGCTTCTTCGCGCTCCAGCTTCGCCAGGCACACGGCTTCCACGCTGGCGCCTTCGGCGGCCAGCTCGATCAGGCGGGCCTCAACCAAGGGCGACCAGGCTGCGCGCCACTCTTCAAACAGGATGTTCAGGCGGCTATTGCCCAGAAAATCCGGGCCCGCCAGCCACTGCGCGAGCCCCGCGTCGAGGTAGGCCATCGCGTGGAAGAAACGGCTGCGCTCGCGGTGGCTGGGCTTGCGATAAAGGTCCAGGCGTGCGACGCGTGCCGTGCTGTCGTCCAGGCGCACACCGGCGGCGCGGGCAAGCCGCCGCGCATCTTCAATCAGCGGCGGCGAGCCGGCCGAGGGCGGCACATCGCCCATGCGGCTGCCGCCCAGGAAGGCCCGTACATCCGCGGTAAAGCCGCGGGTGCCGTCGTCCATGGCCCCCTTGACGAAGCAGGAGCGCATGGCATCGAGCAGGTCCTGGCGGCCGGGCCCGACATTGCCGCGCAAGTCCGCCAGGCGCAGGGCCTGCAGAGCAGCGGCCTGCACCAGCGCGGTGGAGACAGGGTCCAGCTGATCCTGGGCGCGGGTCTGCTGGGCAAAGCGTGTGAGGCAATCCAGCGCCACCGCGGCGAAGGGGTTGCCGCTTTCCGGCTGGGCGGCTTGCAGGCTGTCCCAGACCTGCTGGTAATAGCCAGGTGACGGCATGCCGGCGCTATAGCCGTTCAACGCGTCCAGGCGCTCAAAGCTGTAGCGGATCAACCAGGCCTTGGGATCTTCCACGGGCTTTTTTTCCGCCGTCCTGGCGGGCTTGCGCGCGGCCGTGGCGCCCTTCCAGCTGCGCAGCAGCTCGGGCGTGTGAAAGCCGCCGGTGACCACCACGATGGGGCCCTGAACGTCCTTGCGCCAGCGCGCGATGTGCGCCGCCATATGCCGTTCGCGGGGCAGGCTCAGCTCGGCCTCCAGGACCTCGGGCTCATAGTCCAGCCGGGCCATGGCGCACCAGCAGAACACGTCGCTGAAAAACCGCCGCCAGTGCGCCAGGTCTGATGGCTCGCGCAGTTCAAACAGCCGGTCCCACAGGTCCTGGTGGTCCACGCAGCCCATGCGCCTGGCCATGGCCTGCAGGTAGGCGCTGTGCGCGAAATGCCGCTCTTCCATCTGGCTGCGGGCGGTGTCGTGGGGCTTGCCGCCGGGCTGCGCATCGTCGCCGGCATCTTCGGCATCCCAGGCCTTGTCCTGCCACGGCAGGTCTATCCAGGCCACGGGCACGCCCTGCGCACCGCCGGCGCGCAAGGCCACCCATTCGGGGCTGTAGTCGCACAGCGGAAAAAAGGAGCTGCGCGTCTCCTGCGCGGGCGCTGCGGCGGGTACGGCAGCGGGTTCGGGCGTGTCGGGGGAGGCAGTTGCGTCGGGTGCGTCGGTTGCCGGGTCCTGCGCGGCTGCGCCGGCGTCAGGCTCCTGCGCATAGTCGGCCGGGCGCTGGCGCCGCGCCTGGCACAGCAGCGCGACCGGCGCCTTCGTTTGCGGGTGCTGCAGCAGAGGCAGCAGGTGCCCAAGGTCGTCCGGGCCTTCGATCAGTATGGCGGCGGGCTGTACCTCGCGCAGCAGTTGCTGCAAGGCCCAGGCACAGGCGGGGCTGTGGTGACGAATGGGCACGAAGTACACACCGTCGGCGCCCAGCAGCGGTGGCAGCAGCGCCGCCACGGCTTCAGGCAGCGTGCCGTCCGCCAGGGCTTCCGAGTTTTGCGGGTTCACTGCCACAGCGCGCGGGCGGCATCGTGGAAGGCCTTCCATTGGGCGTCGCGTTTGCCGCGTTCGCGCACCACGGTGTCAAAGTAGTGGCGCACGCGCTTGACGTCATCCGCGCTGTCCTTGAGTACCACGCCCTGCAACTGCCCGGCGATTTCGCGCGGCGTCAGGACACCGTCATTGAAGTGCTGGGCCTGCAAGGCGGCGGCGTAGGCGACGTTCACCGCTTCGGCGGTGGACATCACGGCATCCAGCCCTTTGATGGCCGTGCCCTCCTGCGTCTGGCCGGCGCGCAGCTCCTGGAAGGTGGTGACCAGCAAGCCCACCACGTCGCGCGGCACGGTGACCGGTATCGCGCTGCCGGCCAGGTCGCGCTGCAATTGCGCCGTGACCAGCTCGACTTCAAACGCATGGTCGCGGATGGGGCGCACCGTCTCGAAGTTGAAACGCCGCTTGAGCGCCGAGGACATCTCGTGCACGCCGCGGTCGCGCAGGTTGGCGGTGGCGATGATGTTGAAGCCCCGCTGCGCGAACAGGCGCGCGCCGTCCGTCACGCTGCCGTCGGCATTCGGGCCGGCCTGCCCGAGCTCGGGAATCATCAACTGCTTCTCACTCATCAGCGAGATCAGCACGTCCTGGATCTCCGGCGGGCAGCGGGTGATTTCTTCAAAGCGCACCAGCTTGCCCGAGCGCATGGCCTGGTACAGGGGCGACGGCACCAGCGCCTTCTGGCTCGGCCCTTCGGCCAGCAGCAGCGCATAGTTCCAGCTGTATTTGATGTGGTCTTCGGTGGTTCCAGCCGTGCCTTGCACGGTCAGGCCCGAATCACCGCTGATGGCTGCCGCCAGCAGTTCGGACAGCAGCGACTTGGCCGTGCCGGGCTCGCCGACCAGCATCAGGCCCTGGTGTCCCATCAGGGTCACGATGGCGCGGTCCACCAATGGATCGTCGCCATAAAACTTGCGGCTGACCTTAAGCGCCTCGTCACCCAGGATGAACTGGCGCACAGCGCGCGGCGACAGCCGCCAGCCGGGCGGCTTTGCGCGGGTGTCCGCCTGCGCGAGGCGGGCCAGCTCGTCGGCCCAGCGGTGTTCGCAGGCCAGGCGCACGGCCTGCCCCACAAGGCTGTCGGCGGAGGGCGGAGTTTTTTCTGAAGTCATACGCTGTCCTTTTCTTGCTAGCCGCCTGCATGCGCGATACGCGGGCAAGCGGATTCTTCACTGAAAGCCGTGCAAACGCGTGGGGCCTACCAGGGCATTTTCTTTTCCCAACCCGCATCAAAGCCCGCGCAGGCCTGGGCCACGGCCAGGTAGTCGGCGTAGGCTTCGGCCAGCAGCACGGGCGCAACCTTGGCCAGCGGCAGGTTGCGGTCCGACCAGCCGCGCGCCTTGCTGTCTTCAAAGGCCAGCGTCTTCAAGGCGGCGGCGACGTTTTCCTCGGGCAGGGTGTTGCCCGAAAACTCCATGACCACACGCACACCAACACTGGAGAAGTCCTTGGTGTACTGGTAGAAGAAACCGCCGTCCTCCGCCTGGGAGCGCTGGTAGCCCAGTTTGGTGAACGCGCCGCGCAGTGTGAAGGTGTCGCTGACCCAGCCCTGGCGGTCCTTGATCTCGGTCACGGGCACACCGTTTTCGTCGGCAAAGGCCAGGGTGGGCAGCTGGTGCGCCATCTGCGCGAACAGCGGCGCCAGCTTGTAGTCCTTGAAGTGCTGCGTCCAGGCCTTGGCCGTCGCGGCATCCACCAGCGAGGCGTGCGCCAGGCGCACCAGGCTACCCTGCGGCATGCTGATCTCATCGTCTTCGGTGTTGAGCAGGCTGCCGTCTTCGCTGGGGCGAAAGCTTTGCAGCACGGCGCCGCCGGCGTCCACCTGCAGCCAGACCAGTCGCTGGATCAGCCGGCCCACGACCGGGTGGCCGTGCAGGTAGTCGCGCCATTCCTTCTGCGGCCACAGCCGCCCGGTGCACATGGCCTCGAACAGGCGCGCGGTCTGCATGTCGATGACCTGCTTGAGTTCTTTCTTGCTGTTGGAAAAAAGCGCCTTGGCCTCTTTGATCACGGCGGGATCGTCGTTCTGCCGCGCGTCGGGCAGGGCCTTCACCGGCTTGCCTTCAGGGTTGCGCAGTTCGGGCTTCATCGCGGCGTCCAGCACCATGGTGAAGCTGCGCTCACCGTAGGGCAGTTGCAGCACGCCGGTTTCATCCAGGCCCGCCGTCGGGATGGTGCGGTCGGCCAGCTGGTCTTGCGTCCAGCCGTTGCGCTCGGCAATCTCCTGCACCAGGGCCCTGGCTTTTTCCTGCACCGAGGCGGTACGGTAGCGCCGGGACAGGCCCAGCAGCAGCTGGATCACCACGGGCTCGTTGCCGACGGCCACGCCGTCGAGCATGGCTTCGATCTGCGAGCGGCGCTGGTAGTGGTCGCGCATGTACTGCTGCAGCAGCGCCACCACCTCATGGCCCGGCGCCCTGGCGGCCAGCGCCAGGATGCCTTTCTCGCCGATGGCGCTTCCCAGGTATTCCGCCATCTTCTCGCGCTTGCACTCCTCAAACACCTGCTCCTGCGATTTGGCGTAGTTGGACTCGTAATACTGGCGGTGTTCGGGCTTGGCATGGAGGTAGCTGCTCTGGTAGCTCTGATAGCGCTTTGCCGCATGGGCCTGCGCATGGGCAATGCCCGCTTCGAGCGAAGGATGGCGCGTGTCGTAGGCAATGAACTGGCGCAGCACGGCGGCTCCCAGGCTCTGGGCGCTGGCGGGCTTGAGCAGGCCCAGGTAGCGCGTGAGCAATGCATTGCCGCCGGGCTCCTTGAGTTTGCAGGCCAGCACCACCCACCAGCGCACGACATCCGGGTCCACCGGCTGGCCGTCGGCCCACTGGCAGGCCGGCAGCGCGTCCAGGGCAAACCAGTCCAGGCCCGCCGGCAATTTGGCCTTGAGCCCTTTCCTGGCTTCGGCCAACAAGACCTCGGGGGCCAGGCGCGGCGACAGGTCCTCGCCCAGGGCCTCCAGCGCGGTCAGGAAAGCTGCGCGCACGGTTTCGCGGGTTTCCTTGTCCAGCGCCTTGACCAGCGCCGCGGCGGCGTCGGCATAACGCAAATCGGCCAGCCACTGGGCGGCCTCGATGCGCACCTCGCTCTTGCTGTGGGTCAGCGATTCGATGACACGCCGCCCGATGTCGGGCAAGGCCGCCAGTGCCTTTTGCGCCGCGCCGCGGTAGGTCTTGCCCTCGCCCAGGGCCAGCTCCATCAGCTTGGGCAACCAGCGCGTGGGCAGCACGGGGAATGTGGTGATGGTTCGCAGCGTGGGGCCGAGTTCCATGGCCCGGCCCTCGGTCTTGGCGGCGGCCATCCCCAAGCCTTCGTCGATGAACTCGGGATGCTCCATGAAGAAGGGCCAGACCTGGTCTGCGGGCAGCAGATCGACGGCCGAAGGCGTGTTCCAGTAATCGTTCAAGGCCGCCCTGGCTACCGCCTCCAGAGGCATATTGGAACGCCCGAGCAGGTCGCCCAATGCGCGCAGGTCCACGCTGCCTTGGGGCTGGCGCGTCAGCCATTTCTGGAACCCGTTGTCGCTCCAGAAGTGCCCGCCGTGGCGCGACACCGTCAACCAGCGGATCTGGTGCACCGGACCGAAGGCGGGCAAGGCATAAAGCTTGCCGCCGTGGCTCACCACGTTGTTCATCTCGCCCACGCGCATCAGATTGGCATCCTTGGTGCTGCCTGTGCCGTTGAGTATGCGCAGCGCGATGCGCATGTCTTCTTCGCCGACCTTGGAGAGGCTTTCCAGGTTGCGTTTGCGCCAGTTGTATTGGTGCTTCTGGGTCTTGTTTTCTTCGGCTTCCTCGGCGGCGGCGACCTTCGCTTTTTGCAGCATCTCGGCGAGGTTGGCCCGCAGCAGCGCCAGCACTTCATCGCCCAACGGCACGTCTTCAAAGGGCTTCCAGGGCGGTGCGGGCGGCATGGTTTGCTCGCTTGCGTCGTCCACCGCATCCAGGCGGGTCAGCGCGGAGCGTAGCGCCTGTTGCACGGGCTTGCTGGCTTCCGCGGCCAGCGCGGCTTGCAGGGCGGCGCGGCTGTCCTGCGCGGGCAGGCGCGCCATCAGGTCCGCCGCCTGGGCGCGCTGCGTGCTGTCGCCGCCGCTGAGCAGCGCGCTGAGCAAAGCGACGCGTTGCGCCTGGGGAATGCCTTCGATGTGGGGAATGGCCTCGGCCCGCACGGTCTTGCCGCCGTCCACCGCCAGCGCCACGACCACCGGCGCGAACATCTGCAGCAAGGCTTTGTCACTGCCCAGGCGTTTGGCCAGAACCACGCGCCCGGACGCCGAAAGCGCTTGCGGCAGTTTCGCCACGCGCCCGGCATGCTCCTGCAGGTAGCGGGCGAGGGCGGCCGACTTGACGAGGCCGTCCAGGCGATCGTGGTAATAGCTGTCCAGGCCTTTGCGCTCAAACACCACATGCAGCGCCAACTCTTCATCCAGGCCTTCATGCGCCAGCAGGCGCTCTATCAGGTACACATCCCAGGCCGGGCGCTCCGCGGCCAGATCGTTTTTGCCGCGGTTGCTGTCCTTGTAGCTGGCAAATACCGCATCGTTGACCAGGTACTGCAGCCAGTCCGGCACAGCCGCGCCCGAACGCTCCAGCGACTTGCCCCCATCGGCGGCAGCCAGCACCTTGCCCAGGCGCACGAGGGTATCCAGGGGTGTGGCCGCGTCCACGCTGGCGTACCACGCGGCCCGGCTGGCCATGCTGCCGTGGGCCAGGGCCTCGAGTTTTTTGTCGTTGTAGCGGCTGAAGTTCCACAGCAAGCGGCCCGGGTTGCCCAATAGCTGGCCCAGCTCCTTGGCCTGGGCGGCTTGCAGGTCCAGCAGCACGGTTTCCTGCGTGCCTTCCGTCACAAAGGCGGCGGCCTTGTCGCCCAGGCCCGACGCCGCGGTGTTCAAGGGTGCAAGTGCATCGCGCAGGTTCATGGCCTGCTGCGCGGACAGGCCCGCGACGCCTCCCACGCCTATCTGGTCTTTGACGGTGTTTACCAGTTTGTCCAGCAATCCCATTGTGGTTTCCCTTCTTTCTTCCTTGTTATCGCTATGGTGCGCAGTGATTGTGTCAGTGGGGGGCATGCCCGGTTTGCGGCAGCCCGTCGAGCTGCAGCACCCACATGCTCAGGCGGTGCAGGCGCAGCAGTGTTCGCGGTCCCGGGGCCGCGCAGTGCGCGTCAAGCGCCCGGCTCAGGGTATGCAAGCCCACCGCCGCGATGGGCGAGGCGGCCCTGTTCAGCTGTTCCTGCTGAGTCTGCGTGAGTGCCATGCGCCCGGTGGCGGCCTGGGCCTCCAGCACCTGCAGCACAGGCTGCAACAAGCGCCCGGCCAGCGTGGGCGGCGCGACAGGCGGCGCCAGGTCTTTGCGCAACTGCATGAGGCGCAGGATGCGCTGGGCCAGCGAGGTGCGCCGCGCCGGTTCGTCGGCAAAATCAAACGACACGGCCTGCACCTGCCCGCCCGCGTCGGTGCTCAATGCCGCAAACGGCACGAGGTGCGTGCTGGCATGGCTTTGCTCCACGCGGACCACGATCGCATGCACGGCCGCTTGCCGCGCGGCGAAGCGGTCCAGGTTTTCGGCGCGCTGGTCGGTGTGCGGCCCCAGCGGCAGCACCAGTTCAAGCCAGCGGCCCTGCGCGTCCTGCACGGCCCAGCGCAGCTGCTGCTGCGCCTCGTGCAAGACGGGGGCACGCGTGGCGGCCGGGCGCAACAGCAGCGTGTCGCCCATGCCCGCCGCCAGGCCAGTCATGCCGCGCAAATGCTCCGACAGTTCTGCCCAGTCGCCGTAACCCAGTTGGCGCAGGCGCGGGTCGTCGGCGCGCCAGGCAGGCAGGGACTGTGCGCGGCTGGTGCCTCCCAGCGCCAGGCGGTTGTCGTCGGCCAGGCGGGGCTGGCTCAAGACCAGCGGGCCCTCGCACACCTGGGCCGCAGCACCGGCGCCCGGCCACAGGGCCTGCGCGTTCCAGGCGCTGTGCCGGGTGAAAGCCCCATCGCTCGCATCGGGCCTGGCCACGCCGGCTTGCAGCAGCCGCGCACCCTGCACGTCCCATAGCGACAGGCTCAAGCCCCGCGCGCCGCCCAGGGTTTGCCACCAGTGGGCACCCAGAGGCAGCAGCTCCAGCGTCCCGGCGCTGTCGAAGGTCCGGCGCGACTGGCCGCGCAAAGCGGGAAGCAAATCAGGCCGGGCAGGCTCAGCGCCGGGCGCCAGCATGGCCGCACAGAGTGCATCGATGCGTGACATCAGCGCCAGGGCATCGCGCTCCTGGGCCTGGTGGTCGCGGCGGACCAGCAGGTCCACCATGCCGCCCAGGTTGCGCAGCATGGCCGCCAGAAGCGGCAGTCCTTCACCGCGGGCGGACATGTTGAGGGCCAGCAACCGGGCGCCCACCAGTGTGCTGGCGTGCGAGAGGCCGGCGCCCAGCAGTTCATGCAGCGCGCCGCGCACCTGCTCCAGAAAAGCCCGTTCGCCGGGCGCCAGTTCCGCTCTAGCGACGGTGTCCGCGGGCTGTGCCGCAGGGGCCAGGCCCTGCGGCCAGTCCAGCGGCTGCCCCAATGCCATGCGCAGGGCCGCCACCGCCATCAGGTGCACGGCCTTACGCTGGGCAGCGGCGACTTCCGACACCATGCCGGCAAAACCCGCGCCCACAATCCAGCGGCAGGTCACGCCCAGTTCGGGCAAGTCCATGACCAGCGCCCCGCCCTGGACCCGCCACTCGAGGCCCGCCGAAGGGGCTCGCGCCGCCTGGCGTGTGGCGGCCGCGCCGGCGGCCTTGAACAGCGCGGCGCTGTCGGCGGCCAGCAGGTCGGCCAGCGGGTCGGGCTCGCCGGCCGGTGCGGCGGCCGGGCTGCCTGCCGCAACCGGCCCCGATGAGTCCATGGGCGCGCTGCGCAGCCACAGCACCGCCGCCAGGATGTGTTTGCACAGGCCGGGCGCCGGGCAATTGCAGCGCGTGTGCTGCGGGCCGCGCGCGTCCAGTTCAACCGACTGGCCGTCAGCCTCCACCGTGGAGCCGCCATCACCGGCTGCGGCCCAGCCTACCTTGCCCGCTTCCACATCCTTGGCCGCGCGCCGCAGCAGGCCGGCATTGGCCAGCGCCACCAGCGTGTCGTCGTCATAGGCGCGGTAGGCGGCGGGCCAGTCCATCAGTTCATGACTTCCGCCAGCCATTGCGCGAAGTGCGTGGGGGTCAGCGCGGCCACATGCATGCCCTTGTTGGCCAGGCGTTGCGCCATCTGCCGGTCGAACACCGGGTTGGCCGACTCGTCCAGCGCCGCCAGGCCCAGCAGCTTGACGCGCGCCTGCGCCATGCGTTGCACCGCGGCCAGCAAAGGCCCCGGCATCGCGCCTTCTTCAAAGTCGCTGATCAAGGTAAACACCGTGCGCTGGGGGTTGCTGATCAGCGATTCGCAGTAGTGGACGGCACGGCCGATATCCGTGCCGCCGCCGAGCTGCACGGTCAGCAGGACTTCCACCGGGTCATGGGCCAGATGGGTCAGGTCCACCACGCTGGTATCAAACACCACCAGCTTGACCCGCACGGCGGGCAGGGCCGACATGATGCCCGCAATGACCGCACTGTAGATGACGGAGTCCGTCATGGAGCCGCTCTGGTCCACGCACAGCACCACATCCCAGGGCAGGTTGCGTTTGACGCGGGTGTTGAACAGGGGCCGGCGTATGACCAGCTGGCCGCGCCCGGCGTCAAAATTCTTGAGGTTGGCCTGGATGGTGGCCCGCGCATCGAAGTTCTGCGCGTTCCTGACTTCGGAGCGGCGCTGGCGGTTGCGCCGCCCGACCAGGGCGTTGACAAAGTCGCTCTTGAGGCGCCGGGTGATGTCGTCCACCGTCTTCTGGATGATCTCGCGCACCGCGTCACGCATCTGGCCCGACAGCCGCCCGCGCAAACCCAGCAGGGCCCGCGCCAGGCCCGGCGACGCATCCAGCGATCGCAAGACCGCCGGGTCGCTCAGCAGGTCATTGAGCTGGTAGCGCTCAATCGCCTGGGTTTGCATGCGTTCAAACACGTCTTTGGGAAACAGCTTGCGCGATTGGTTCAACCAGTCGATGGCGCGCAGCTGGCTCGGGTCCAGCGAACCCGCGCCTCCTGCGGGGCGAGTAAGGCCCCGCCCTTCGTACTCCCGGCCGTACAGGTATTCCAGCGCCTGGTCGAGCTTCCAGTCGCCCGCCTGGAACTGGGCGCCCGAAAGCGGCTGGGTGGCATAGCGCCCCAGCATCAGGCGCCAGCGGCGCAGCGACTCGACATCCAACTCGTGTGCAGCCATGGACGGTTTCAAAGATAAAGCGCAAATAATCGGCTGCTGACCGTGCAACAGTGCCCGGACCTTGCTACTTTAAGGCATGGGCGGCGATATTTTGGAGCGCAGGCTGTGCCGGCCTGGAACCGGCCGCCGATAAGAAAAGCCGCCTGCCCGGACGGGCGTAGCGCCATAAAACACGAACAAAGGCGCATACAAGACAAGTGGCATCACCCATCACCTAAGTTCCCCCGCGACCTCCCAGGGCCCGCAAAACCTCACTTTCAAGCGCAAGCGCTTCATCAAAGCGGCCCAGGCCGATTTCATTGAGCACCCGCTTGAAGCTGGCCGCCACTGCCGGCGCGAGCGATGCCAGCCTGGTGCCGGCTTGCAGTGCAGCCGCTTCAAGCTCCGCGTCGGGCACCACTTTCCACACAAGGCCCCAGGCCTGCGCCTGCGCGGGCGAGAACTCCTCGCCCAGCAGCATCAGCGCCTTGGCGCGCGCGACACCGGCGTAGGCCGCCAGTGTGGCGGTCAATCCGCCCGTCACAAAAACTCCTAACGATGCTTCGGGCAATTTGAAACGAGCGCTTTGCGCCGCGAGCACGATGTCCGCGTTGAGCATCCACTCAAAGCCGGCGCCGACCGTCCAGCCATGGACCGCGGCAAGTACCGGCTTGGGCATGCGCACCAGCGCCTGGGCCACGGCCTGCACCAGAACCATGTCGTCTTCCGTGGGCGGTGCGCTGACGTCCCGGCCAGCACAAAAGGCCCGGCCCTTGCCGCGCAGCAGCAGCACCCGCACGGCATCGTCGCGTGAGGCCTGCTCAATGGCGGCCAGCAATGCACGGGCCAGTTCGTTGTTGATGGCATTGAGTTTGTCAGGGCGGTTCAAGGACACGGCCATGATGCCGTCCGCGACGTGGACCAGGAGTTGGGGGCTTGTCATGGCAGTGATTCTGAACTGTAAATCGCCACGGGTGGGTAAACCCGAACCGGCTCCCACGGCGCATACCAAACCCGACATCATGTCGTATTTAAGCAAGTGTGCGTCTGCCGGGCGCAAGTTCGCGCAACTGGGAAATCCAACAATGAGCGCAGATTCATTGGACCTTCCCACAAGCGACTATGCGCGGCCAAAACTACTCTCTCTGGAGCCTGCTCAAGCATGGCTTCAAAAACCACCAGACCTGGGAACCTGCCTGGGAACGGGTGGCATTAAAGCCGTCCTACGACGTGGTGATCGTCGGCGGCGGCGGGCACGGCCTGGCCACGGCCTATTACCTCGCCAAAAACCACCCCCAGGTCGGGCGCATCGCGGTGCTGGAAAAAGGCTACCTGGGCGGCGGCAACACCGCGCGCAACACCACCATCGTGCGCTCCAACTACCTGTGGGACGAGTCGGCAGCCATTTATGAGCATTCGCTCAAGCTGTGGGAAGGCCTGACCGAGGACCTGAACTTCAACGTGATGTTCAGCCAGCGCGGCGTGTTCAACCTGGGCCACACCCTGCAGGACATGCGCGACATCGAACGCCGGGTCAACGCCAATGCGCTGCAAGGCATAGACGCCCATGTGCTGAATGCACAAGAGGTCAAAGAAAAGATTCCCC
>Ga0209025_1003152_pt1 | contig 16083 bp, 8 predicted proteins | sample AraplaMF_Col_mLB_FD_184256 | JGI IMG/M metagenome (GOLD analysis project Ga0209025, IMG submission 184256) | Arabidopsis root microbial communities from the University of North Carolina, USA - plate scrape MF_Col_mLB (SPAdes) (version 2) | ecosystem: Host-associated > Plants > Roots > Endosphere ... | reverse complement strand
ACTCACAGGTGTCTTTTCATCATGCGGTATCGCAATCTTCTCAGCAACCGATTGCTCTCTGTAGACCTTTGCATCATGTACTTTTCCTGATCATCACTTTTTATATTTACAGAGTATTCTATCTCTTCATTTTATTAAATGCAAGCCTTTTTAAATATATTTTCATTTTTCATATCCAATTTTGTACGATTTCCTCTAAAGCCATTCCGCGTGAGCCTTTCAATAGTACGACATCCTTTTTCGTTATTACTTTTAATACTGCCTCTGCTAATTTTACTTTATTATTAAATGACTGTACTTTTCCTGTTTCAAAGTTCTTTCTTGCTTCTTCCGCTACAATTTCAGCTAACTCTCCATAGGTAAATACATATTGAACGCTCTCTTGATTTAACATTTTGCCAATTTCTCTATGATATGTTTCAGCTTCCTTCCCTAACTCCAACATATCCCCAATTACTATCATTTTTTTGTTATAGACTTTTAATTTCTGTAACGTTTCAATTGCAGCCTTCATTGAAGAGGGACTTGCATTCCATGCATCGTTAATAATCGTAAAACCTGTTCTAGCAGTTAAAAATTGAAAGCGCATATGAGTAATATTTACTTGACGCAATGCTTCCTGTATTTTTTCTGCAGTGACATTATAATATTGACCTACAGCGATTCCGACGATCGTATTTAATATATTATGTTTTCCATGTAAGGGAACATCGTACTGTATATTTGAATCATTTAATTTAAAATGAACACCATATTCATCTAATTGCACGTTTGTTGGAAACAAATCATTTGTATACGTTTCACCAAATGTCTTACAATTTATTCTTGGTAGATTCTTATTTTGCAAAAGCGATGGTTCATCACCATTATATAAAAACAAAGCATTTTCTTTTAACCCATCAATAATTTCTAGTTTAGCGTTCGCAATCTCTTCTTTTGATCCAAGCGTTTCTAAATGTGATTGTCCAATCATGGTAATGATCGCTACATCTGGCTGTGCTATTTTTGATAAGTTTCGAATTTGTCCTTTTTCACTCATTCCCATTTCAAGTATTAAAAACTCTGTATCTCGTTTCATTTCTAAAATTGTTAATGGCAAACCAATTTGACTATTAAAATTCCCCTTTGTTTTATGCACACGATGAGTTGTACTTAAAATCGTGCTTACAATATCTTTTACTGTTGTCTTTCCATTACTACCAGTAATTCCGATTACTTTTACATTTAGCTCTGTTCGATAATATTGTGCCAATTGTTGCAAAGCAAACAAAGTGTCCTCTACAAATATAACTGGTATTCCTTTTGGCGGAGTACCGTGAGACTTTTTCCATAAAGAAGCGACAGCTCCATTTTCCATTGCCTCTTTCACATAATCATGTCCATCTTTCACTCTAATAATTGGGACAAACAAATTCCCTTTCTTAATTTTCTTGGAGTCAATGCAGATACCTTGTATCTCTATATTGTGAAATGATTCTTTTAACCCTTCACCATCTATTACCTCTTCCAGTTTATTTAATTGTATTTGAATCAAATTATCACCTCTTTCCATTTTATTACATAAAATTTGTATTTTTTTCGCATATTAATTAACAAATTTAAAGCGAGGTGTGTATATGAAAAAAACAATAAGTTTCTTTCTCCTTTTGTTATGCCTAATCGTAGTAAATGAAACGTACGCCTATTCTCCAAAAGCTTTACCAACCTCCCAAAACTCTGATCAATGGCAAGTGAATATTGATGAACCGAAAAAAATAAGCAAAAAGACTCTTCAAGCTAAAAAAGATGAATTTCAAACATATCAATTTTCAGTAAAAAATGTTGGCAACAGTGAAGTGTATAACGTACAAGTCGAAGTATTCCGCAATGAGCCAAAAACGAAAACGAAATATGAACTTTTTTCCCTAAAGGAAAGTCGTTTAGCAAGTGGAAAAACCGGATTTAGACATGCTAATTTTCCAGTTGCTACAAAAGCAGATGTAGTTGATGTAATCATTACTTGGCAAGAACACCCTTTCCACTCCATGAGAAACGGTCAGAAAGTTGAGTCTAGAAAATTTAAAGAGCATTTTGTTTTTAAAGACGAGAAAAAGTAAACAAATACATATAAATTCACACTACCATTCATTTTGCTTACTTTACTAGTACCAGTTCATTAGCAAATTAAAAAGTCGTGGCTTATAAATGCCACGACTTTTTATATTAATTCGTACTAATTCCTCTTGCTGCCCAAATACGATCGATATCAGCAGCATGTTGTCCGCCATATAAAAGAGCATCCGCTTGCTTAATCGCTTTTGCTCCATCACTGAATTTAGAGTTTGGTGTTAATGACCAGTGCGATTGTAAAATAATTTTCGTTGCTACATCACGTCCAAATGCTTGTGCCATTTCGTATTGACCTTGTGCCCAAATTTCACCATCATCATGTACCTCATTTGTAATATCTTTCGGATATACTTTATTCGTATCTAATCGGCGTAAGCATGTCGGATCTGAACTAGAATAAGCTGTCGCATCCCATTCTCCAACACATGCTTTTCCGTACCCTGTCGTCGATACTGCATCTTCATAAGTTGCACCTAAAAAATCGCCAAATCCTTCTCCCATCGCTCCACCTTCTGCCGAACTACCAAAACCAGGTACTTGGTTATCTTGAATCGAATGCCCGTATTCATGTGCGATAATACCAGCATCTTCTGCATCATCTACTCCGCCAGTACCGAAAGTTAAAGCTTTCGTTGTCGGAGAATAAAATGAATTATCAGCCGTCGTTCCATTCACATTCACTTTAATAGAGCGATTATTAATATTTTTAAAACCTAACCCTTGAATGTAACGCTGTAATGTATCGATATGATAATACGACATCACGTCTTCAAAGCTATCATTCGCGCGTGTATAGTTAAATTGTAAATTTGTAGATTTCGTTTTCGCTTTTGAAGAAATCGTTACATACTCTCCAATTAAAAATCCTGTTCCATCTAAACCTTTTAACGTAACAGTCTTCAATTGGTTCGTTAGCGCTGTTGAATCTGCATCGTTATTATCTTTTAAGCCCACTTTACTACCACTAGATACGACAGGGTTAGGTAAAAATACTTTTCCTGATCCTTCTGCTTTTCGGTTTATATCAACCTTTTTAATTAACTTTCCGTTTTCTGCATCAATAAATGTTTCCCACGCACCAAACGGGTTATTAGAATGGACTACAACTTTATATACTGGACGAGCAATTCCTTCTTCCACAATATATCCGAATTCTTCCTCTGTAGGAGCCCATAAGTTTTGCTCACTAGCTTCTCCAACATATGCCATTGATTTTTGTATTGCATCTTTTTCACTAATTTTTGTCGTTACTTCCTTCACACCTTTAACGGATTGATAATCAGAAACAGCAAGTACTCCTTTTCCCTCTCCGTTAAGAGTAACTGTAATTTGTTTTGAAAATACAGGTGCACCATTAACAACTTGCTGGAACCTAACATATGAAGCTACTGACGTTTCTGTTGTAGAAATATATTGTAAGTCTGAAAGGTCTGTTTTCAATCCATACTGCGCAGCATTTTCTTTTAAATATTCCGTTGCTTTTTTCTGCGGCGAATAAGCTTCTAGCTTTACTTGCTGCTGTTTTTCCAATGCCGAAACCGTAGAAATCGTCCCCATTACTAACGGCACAGTCATTGCCATTGCCACCATTTTTTTATTAAACATAGAACCACTCCCCCTAATAAAGTAGCTCAACCTTATCCCATTACCACTAGGCAATCATTCCCCACAAAATGGGGGGATAAAAATTGAATCTACGAGTAATTCTCTATAAACAATTCTATTACCTTTCCATTTAGGGTGAGTGAAATTTTCTCAATATTTATGTGTAAAATGAAAACAATACTTTAGAAAGAAATTTTCACAGCATTTTAATTAGCTTGATGTGGAAAAAGAAATTTACTAGGGGGGGCCAATCGAATGGATTAATTTCCATCATAAAAAAAGGAAGTTGAAATCATTCCAACTTCCTTTTTTTCTTTATTGTGCCGCGCTTAATTTAATACGGACTTTCGTCTCACCTAATGATAGTTCATCGTCTTCATTCGTTAAGCGATCGAATGTAAATCTCTTAACGAGTAAATTTTCTTCCAACAACTCTTTATGGTTCGTTAATGTTCGCTTTAGTTCTTCCTCTGTATCAAGAATAACATCGACTCGTAAATTAACCGGTAAATTTAGTTGCTTACGATATTCTTGAACCGCTCGAATAAATTCACGTGCTACTCCTTCTTGTAACAGTTCTTCCGTGACATTCGTATCTAACATAACTGTATATTGTCCGTTAGTCGTATTAGAAAATCCTGATTTTGCTACTTTCTCTACTAATACATCTTCAGCCGTCACCACTACTTCTTCTCCTGGTGCAGCTTCGTAAACTGCTCTTTCTGTAGATACAAAGTGTTGTACCTCTTCTTTTGATAATTGTTTTAGCCAACCATTTAATGCATTCACATTTTTACCAAACTTCGGCCCAGCTGTTTTAAAATTCAGCTTTAATTGATAGGACGTGTATTTCGTTTCATCGAGTTCAACATGGAAGGCCTTCACATTTAACTCATCCATGACGATATCACGATAAGATTCCCAATCCATATCATTTTCATTATGTGCTAGTAATACAAGTTCTGCTAACGGCTGTTTTACTTTTAAAGAATGCTGATTACGGTTACTTCTTCCAAGTTCAACAACTTGTAAAACAGCATCCATTTCTGCTTCTAATTTAGGCTGAAGTAGCGATTCATTTACGACTGGATAATCCTCTAAATGAACACTATTTCCAGTTAAATTCACATGAATATCTTCAGCTACAAACGGTGTAAACGGTGCAATTAATTTACTAATTGTCACAAGTACTTCATGAAGTGTCTCATACGCAGCTGCTTTTTCAGCATTCATACCAGATTCCCAGAAACGATTACGTGATCGTCTTACGTACCAGTTACTCACTTCATCTACAAGTGCCGCGATTTCACGAGCTGCATTCGTAAATTGATAATCATCAAGTGCAGCTCTCACTTTTTTCGTTGTGCTATGCAATCTTGATAATACCCATTCATCCAATTTCGTCCGCTTTACATCATACGTTTCTTTCGGATTATACTCATCTAAATTTGCATATAAAACGTAGAAGCTATACACATTGACTAACGTATCTACAAATTTAGATTTTGCTTCCAGTACTGTTCTTTCAGAAAAGCGCTTCGCATTCCACGGAGCACTATCAACGAGAAGCGCCCATCTTAAAGCATCTGCACCAAACTGATTTACTAAATCAACTGGATCTAGTGCATTTCCTTTACTTTTAGACATTTTCTGTCCTTCTTCGTCTAATACATGCCCTAGTGATAATACTCGTTTATAAGGCACTTTTCCTGTATATAGTGCTGATACTGCTAATAAACTATAAAACCATCCGCGTGTTTGATCAATGCCTTCTGCAATTACATCTGCTGGAAACTGTTCTTCAAATAACTCTTTATTTTCAAATGGATAATGATATTGCGCAAATGGCATGGAACCACTATCAAACCAAACATCAATTACTTCTGGTGTACGATTCATTGTACTTCCGCATTTTTCGCAGCATACTTGCACTTCATCTACATACGGCTTATGCAATTCTAAATCTACAGGTGTTTCTTTCGTACTATGCTTTCTTAAATCAGCAATACTTTTCGGTGCGAATTGATGATCGCAGCTTTCACATTCCCATACGTTTAATGGTGTTCCCCAATATCTATTTCGGCTAATATTCCAGTCCACCATATTTTCTAAAAACTTACCGAAGCGTCCATGTTTCATATGGTCTGGATACCAAGTAACAGAATCGTTATTTTGTAAAAATGTATCTTTAATTGCAGTTGTGCGGATTAACCAACTCTCTCCTGCATAATAAAGAAGTGGTGAATCACAGCGCCAGCAATGTGGGTAGCTATGTTCATACTTTTCTTTATGGTACAGTAAGCCTTCCTTCGCTAAATAACGAACGATATCCACGTCACAATCTTTTACAAATTTACCTTTCAAAAATGGTACTGCTTCTGTATACTCGCCTTTCTCGTCTACAACATGTAAGAATGACAATCCTTCACTTTGAACGACTCTATAATCGTCCTCCCCGTATGCTGGAGCGATATGAACGAGTCCTGTACCATTATCTGCCGTGACAAAATCTGCCGCGATAACTCGGTAGCCATTTGTAACTTCCTTCATTGGAAATGGCGGCATATAAGATGTATTTACTAATTCTTCGCCTTTATGAACAGATAATACTTCATAGTCTTCTTTTAATACATCTTGTACACGTTCTTTCGCAACAATGTATACATAACCTTCTTGTTTCGCTTTCACGTATTCCATATTTGAATGTACAGCGAGCGCAACATTTGCTGGAAGTGTCCAAGGTGTTGTTGTCCAACCTAGGAAATATTCATTTTCACTATCTTTCACTTTGAACTTAACTGTTGCACTTAAGTCTTTTACTGTTTTATACCCTTGTGCAACCTCATGTGAACTTAGTGAAGTTTGACAGCTTGGGCAGTATGGTGAAACTCTATGCCCTTTATACAATAATCCTTTTTCATGAATCGTTCCTAAAATATGCCATACACTTTCGATATATGGATTCTCTAACGTAACGTATGGATCATCCATATCGACCCAATAACCGATGCTCTCAGTGAATTCACGCCACTGCTTCTCATATGTGAATACACTTTCTTTACACTTCTGAATGAATGGCTCAATTCCATACTCTTCAATTTCATGTTTACCAGAAATACCGAGTTGCTTCTCCACACCTAATTCTACAGGTAAACCGTGTGTATCCCATCCCGCTTTTCTTAACACTTTATAACCAGCCATCGTTTTATATCTTGCAACTACATCTTTAATTGTCCGTCCAAGTGCATGACCTACATGCGGCAATCCATTCGCCGTTGGTGGTCCTTCATAAAACACAAACGATTGTGCGCCTTCTCGATTCTGAATTGATTGCTCGAAAATACTTTGCTCGTTCCACTGCTTACGAATACGTGTTTCTCTCCCTACAGCTGACTCTTTTACATCTACTTTCTTCATCTACAATCACTCCTTTGAATGTTTTAAAGCACACAAAAAACCCGTCCCTATAAAGTAGGGACGGGTTTACCCGCGTTACCACCCTAATTCTATTAGCTCTTCACTAATAGCACTTAGCAACGTACTATCATACGTGTTCTTTGTAACGGTAGACATCCGTCCGGGCTTACTCACTTTCAGCCTCGGCTCCTCGGAGATGATTTTCAAATAACGTCTGCACACCGGCTTTCAGCTACATACCGGCTCTCTGGGGAACAGTACACTATTTTACTCTTTCTCGTCTTCAGATTTGTATACTTTGTTAAAAGCTATTTTATGCCATTTTGCAATAAATTGTCAACTAATTCTAAATATATTTTATTTATACCCTTTTTTCCTATTTTTATACAATTACTTTTCAAATTCTCGCAATGCTGCTAAATTTTCCTCATCCTCGATAAGTTCAGCAAAAAATCCTGACTCATCCTCACGAAGTACAATTTCAAGCTCTTCCTTCGCCTCTTCATTTCTGTTTAACTGTGCTAAATAACAAGCACGATCATATCTCGCTAACAAATCACTCGCATCAATTTTTAATGCTTCATTTGCTATTTTTTCTGCCTTTCGTGTTTGGCCGGCACCATGATATGCAGATGCTAAAGAAAGAAGAATTGCTGTTTCATTCGGATGATGTATAGAAGCATTTTCTAATACATGAATTGCCTCTTCAAACCGTTCTTGAATTTGATATATTTCTCCTAAAGCAAGAAACGCTCTACTTACAAACGGTGTTTGCTCCGTTAATTGTAAAGTAATCTTTTCTGCTTTTCTTTCTTCTCCCATTTTAAAGAATACTTGTGCTTGTAAAAGAAGCGTATCATAATCATCTGGTAACTCTCGAACCATTTGCTTCGTTAATTCTGAAGCATCCCGTAACCTATCTTCTTCCTCACACTCTATGAAAAGATTTACAAGTTGCTTCGCTACATCGTAATCCCATTTACTTTCTAATGATGTTTGCAATACATCTATCGCCTCGTTGTTCATCGCCACATTCTCGTAAAATAGTGCAAATCGCTGTGCTGCCATACTATTTTTTGGATTTAACTTTAATGAGATTTCATATAAATCAATGATTGTAGTAATAATCGAAATTTCTTTCGCACGGTTTTTCATGCGATAAAAAGCTCTCGTAATTATGGATTTCTTCGGCTGATCATTTTGTTGACGTTCAATCCATCTTTCTGTAACCGCAGATGCAGCATACATAAATGCCATACTTCTTTCTGCCTTTTTCACTTTTAGTGTATGAAGAAAATCTCGTATATTAGACCATTTCTTATGTTGTTCTATCGCTTTTACATATACATCAAATATACGTTCATTATTTGCATCTTTTTGTATCACTTTCATGGCAATTTCAATTGCTTTCGCATTTCTATTTTTCACTAGTACTTTTGCATAATGATATAGAACTTCTGTATGCTCACCATCTAATTGTAGTGCGTATTCAATCTGTTCTTGTTCTTTATCTATTTCGTCCATCGCTCCATACACATATGCAACCGCATCTAATCTCCATATTTCAGGTACTTCGTCTGCTAATTGTTCTAGCTCAGTTAGCAATTCTTCCTGTAGATTCATTTCTACTGAAAGCTGTGCCAAATATTCCATATTAATATGTAACGGCTCTTCTTTCATCGCCTGAACCATATGACTTTGTTCTTTAGAACGATTTTCTTCTTTTTCGTATATTTCCGCAAGCTGTAAATGTACACCTACGAAATTCCCATCAAGCTCTAAACATCTTTCATACGCTTGTTTTGCTTCCGTCAATTGCCCTAATAGCATAAGTGTTTCACCAATTCGGTAATACGGTAATGCCGTTTCCTTTTGTTCTATCGCCTTATTATATCTTTTCATCGCTTGACCGTACTGTCCAATAGATTCATATAAAATACCTGTATAACAGCCGTATTCACTTACTTCATTTCTTTCTTTCTGTAACGTTCTTAAGAATGCTATACCTCGTTGTACAAATACTGTTCCTTTAATTCGATTCACATATTCATCTAACGCACTTGCTACATTATATTCGCTCTGCTTTATACCACTCTCTAACTTAGACAATGCTACTTTAAACCCTTCTTCACTTCCACCAAGTTCAACCTCTGCATCCCATAAAACCATCCCAGCGTTCATAAGGAAATCTTGACTCTTTTCAATTTGTTTTTCGATACTGAGAATATATTCTTTTGCTTCCTTATATTGTTCTCTTGCCATATAAACTTGTGTAAGTCCGAAGTGAGAGTATACATCATCATGATTTTCTTCCAAAGCACGAGCATACAATGTTTCTGCTTCTTCCAGACTATCATTTTGGAAATGGTAATCACCGAGCTTTACGTATAGAGGTGCCTTATCGTCACAATTCTCAATACCTTTTAATAAAACTTCTTTCGTACTTTCTTCATCCTTCAAATCAGATTCGTATATTTCCGCAAGTTTCGTATAAATGTATGGTGCATTACTATCCAAATGAATTGCTACTTTAAGCCCTTTTATCGCTAAATATAATTTCCCTAAATAATGCGCACATCTCGCTCGCTCATACCATACATGTGCTTCATTTTTATATTCTTTTAACAAATCATTAAAGATTTCATACGCTTCTTCATATCTTTCTAAATCTATTAATATTAACCCGTGATTCGTTAAAGTGAATCGTTCTGGACTACGTTCCAAGGCAACTTGAGAAAACTGTAACGCCTTTTCAGACTGATCGATATACATATACGATAAAGCGAGAAAACTCCAAGCAATCGGCTGATCTGCGTCTAATTGTAACGAGGAACGAAAACTTGAAATCGCTTCTATATAACTTTCCTGCTCAAAAGCATACCTTCCGTTTATTAGATGATATAAAGCACGATTATTTTTCTTCTCAACACTCGCAAGCATGTGCCCCGCTTTTTCTAATTCTTCAAGGCGAATAAAGCACTGTGCACCATGTAATTTAACAAAATCTGAGTTTGGAAACTTCTCCATTAACTTTTCAATACAAGATATAATAAACTCGTTATCTACTTCAACATCTAAGTGCTTAACCGTATACAACCACGTATTCGGATTATCACTCGTCTCTTTTAAAAATTGTACTAACTTGTGAATCCCCTCTTTATCTTGTTCATCTAAATGATCCGTTAAAGAAAAAATGGATTTAAAATAATGATGTTCTTCCTCATTTAAAAATGATAATTGTTCCTTCTTTTCTTTCGGAACAAACGTAATCGCTAAACACCCTGTATAACGATATTTTTCTTGTAACTTACTATACTCCACAATGACTGGTTCGATAAAGTTTGGATCTTGAACATAAAAAGCTTGTAACGTATCATCATACCCAGCTAACACTTGCACATGTGAAGCATGCTCAATATCAATACTTAATAAAACGGGAATTCCTTCACCGAGTAATCTCTTATATATTTCCTCATTCCCTTTAAAATAACGATATTCATAACCTAATTCTTCTAAATACGAAACAGTATCTGAAAACTTCGAGCCTGTCATATCAAAAATGAAATCTGCTATTTCATCTTGCGTACGTTTTTCTCCCCATAAGTGCAACATCATTTCTAAACTTGTCGGCACACAATAATTATCCTTTTGTACAATCGGAACTATCGGTAAGTGAACCTTTTTGCCATCTGGATTTTTTTCTAAATTATGATATAAAGACTCTTTTAAACTTTTTTCTTCTTTTAATAACTGTTGTAAATCTACAAGTTTATTCATTTTGTAAAGTGCTTCTGCACGTAAATGTACGAAGTAAGTTTTATACGCATGATAAGGAAGCTGATTATTTATGTTATCTATTACGTCTAACACTTCTTCATACTTCCCTAAATCTAATAAATATTTCACCTTTTCAAAATGAAAATATGGTACTTGCGGGAACTTTACAATTGCATCATCAATTAGCTGTAATGCACGTTTTTGTTCCCCTTTATTTGCATATAACTGTGCTAATAAATAAGTAGATAACTCTTCACAATCTTTATGCTGCATGCCGGCTATAAATTGTTCTTCTGCTTTCTCCCATTCACCTGTATGCATATAGACGTAACCCCATTTATCAAATACGGCACGTGCACTGTACTCCTCTGCCTTTTGCATATAAATAAGCGCTTCTTCATTTCGTTTCATTTCTAACAAACATCGTACTAACGTAAAATATGTTTTCGCTAAAAGATCAACTTCTATCTCTTCTTTATTTACCTCTTCTAATGAATCTTTTAACAACTGTTCTACTTCAAGAATTTTCCGCTCATCAATTAACTCATCACAATATAAAGAGAGCGTTCTCATATTTGGGAATTTTTTATAAGCGTAGCGAATGAGGAATGAACTGTATTGGTGCATAAGCCCTTCATCAGTAAGACGTATTAATATATCAAACTCCTTATGTGAAGGAATATTAGCAAGCCAATTCTTCAAATAAGATAAAGTATTCTTTTCTTTTATATATGAAATTTCATTATTTATTTCCTGTAATCCATCTATAAATCTCTTGTCTTTCAAACAAGCATCTAACTGCTTAAAATCTAGCATGTATTCACCTCGAATAATTTTTTGCACTGCTACTTGCTTAGATTTTACACATCATATTGTAGGTATTCAACTAAAATCTCCTATAATGGATAGTATTATTTAATATTATTCGAATTTATAACAAAATATAGTAAAAAAGATTGTTTTTCTCCATATTTTGTTTGATTAAATGAAATAACGTTACATGAGGATCTTATCTTTTGGAAGCTGAAATCAGTACATAAAATTATATCGATGATAATTTAAATATATCAGCGATTATACGGTGGATATCGACTTATAGACAAATAATGACACCCCTCAACATATAGCTATCTTTCAACATTCTACGTCACCGAATGTAATTTTCATATTCGGAGCATATACTAAAGAGGAATGTAGATGAAACGCTCTAAAAAAATTGAGTTCAGCTTTATATTGAGCTAGCGCATCATCATTTGTTAATCCTCTATCCATTAAACGTTCTATAAATTGCTGTTTATCACCTGGATCTCCTGCAATCCCCTCTTCTTTTAATGAATGATACAAACTTTGTTTATCATTATGCTGCATATTAGAATCTAAAAAGTTTACTTTATCACTTACTCTACATTGAATATTTTTCACGCCTATTTCACTTAAAAACATCGGTATTTTCATACCAATATTTCCATCTTTTCCGCTTCTCTGCGTGTCAATTTCAAATAACTTTTGCAAAGCTCCTAACCTAATAATTTCCGATTGATTCTCTCCATTTAAAAAGTATGAAGACATATTTGATATCCAGTGTGGTTCAAAACAGATTATTTTTCCGCCCCTTTTAACTGAATGTATCATTTTTTGTAGCATCGTTTTTGATAAACTCATATGTAATAAGAAGGCATGACAGATTGCTATATCGTATGTATCATTCAGTTCAATTTCTGTAGCATTTTCCTCAAGAAATTCTGTCTCATATGGTAGTAAATGAAACAACTCTCTTGCTTCAGCAAGTAATGTTTCTCCACTATCAATGCCTGTATACTTTGAACCTTTTGGAAGTAATGGCATTAATAATAAGCCTAAATAACCATATCCACAACCGAAATCAACAATATGTACTGGCTTAGTAATCTTCCAAACTGTATTTACTAAAAATCTTATATAATCGTCATTGTAATATAAATCTCTCGTGTTTTTTAAGTATGTTAGTTTACTGTTCCAATCGTATGTTTCCAAGTTTCACGCCTCCTTAATATATATGACATTACAATTCTCCATTTAATAAGGACATTCCTACACCTGAAGCAACTCTAGAAAAGTTTAAACTTAATAAAGTGAAACTTTATTAAGTAGGAGGGTTCTTCATCCCCCACTGATTATCAGCCCTCACCAATCGGACTTTTATGGGCAGTTGATTCCCTACCTAAATTCTTTGCTTTCGCTCAATTTTGAGGTGGGGGTCTTACTGCTCATTAAAGTGGGATAAAAATAAATAAGAATACATATCAACTATGATACGTATCCTTATTTATTTTACATCTCCTCAGGAGCATCCACCCCAAGTAAACGTAATCCCTCTTTTAATACAACTGTCACAGCATATACTAATGCCAGTCTGCTTTCTTTCTCTTCACTCTCTTCCAATATACGAACATTTCCGTAATATTTATTGAACGATTGTGCTACATCTAATACGTATTTTGAAATGATTGATGGCTCATTTTTGTTGAAGGCCGCTTCAATTACTTGTGGGAATTTATTCAGTAATTTTACGACGCTCCAGCTATGATCATCTTCTAATGCAAACGTACACGTTTCAAATTCTACACTTTCTTTTCTTAAAATAGAGCAAGCACGTGCATGTGTGTACTGTACATATGGACCTGTTTCACCTTCAAATTTCAGCATGTTTTCTAATGAAAATTCGATATTATGCATACGCTCGTTTTTTAAATCGTGGAAGATAACTGCGCCAACACCGACTTGCTTCGCTACTTCTTCTTTCTGTTTTAAGTTTGGATTTTTCTCTTCAATATTTTGTTTTGCAAGGTCAATTGCTTCCTCAAGTACTTCTTCAAGTAAAATAACTCTTCCTTTACGTGTCGACATTTTCTTACCATCTTTTAAAATGAACCCAAACGGTACATGTTCCATGCCGTCAACCCAATTGTAGCCAAGCTTTTTTAATACCGTGAAAAATTGATTGAAGTGTAGACTTTGTTCCGGTCCAACCACATATAACGCTTTATCAAACGAATATGTGTTTTGACGATATAACGCTGCCGTTAAGTCACGCGTTGCGTAAATCGTCGCACCATCTGATTTTCTAATTAAGCAAGGCGGCATTCCCTCTTCTGCTAAATTAACGACTAATGCGCCTTCTGACTCTTCAAGCAAATCATGCTCCTCTAAAATCCCAATAAAATCTTCCATTAAATTATTATAAAAAGCTTCCCCTTGAAAATTAGTAAATTCAACACCGAGAAGTTCATAAATACGAGAAAATTCTTTTAATGATTCGTGACGGAACCAATTCCAAAGCTCAACAGCTTCTTCATCACCTTCTTCTAATTTCTTAAACCAAGCGCGTCCATCTTCTTCTAGTTCTTCGTCGCCTTTTACCTCTTCATGGAATTGAACGTATAACTTAAATAGTTCACGTATTGGATCCTCTTTCACTACTTCTTCATTTCCCCACTTTTTATAGGCGGTAATTAACTTTCCAAACTGTGTTCCCCAGTCTCCAATATAATTAATTCCTACAACTTCAAAGCCACATTTTTCAGCGATATGTTTCAGTGAATTTCCAATCATTGTAGAACGTAAATGCCCCATTGAAAAAGGTTTCGCGATATTAGGAGAGGAATAATCGATAACTACCGTTTTTTCACAACCAAAGTGATTATGACCGTACTCTTCTTTCTCCGCTAAAACCGTTTTTAATACATTATCACTTACCGTTTCACGATTAAAAAAGACATTTACATAAGGACCAACAGCCTCTACTTTCGTAAAAAATGGATCACTTAATTTCTCCGCAACTTCTTTTGCGATAATAGCTGGTGATTGTTTATATTGCTTCGCAAGTGAAAAACATGGAAATGCTGCATCACCGAATTCATCTTGTTTCGGTATTTCAATTAAATCTAAAATTTGATTTTGCGTTAATTCATTCGTAAAAATATCGGATAAACTTTCCGCAAACTGCGTTTTATAATCCATACTATATAACCTCCTTATTTTTTTAAACACAAAAAACTCGTCTCTAAAAAGAGACGAGTTTAAACCCGTGGTACCACCCTTGTTGTTCATTACGAACCACTTTCCCGTTTATAACGAGGACAGGGGGCCTCGGCTTACTCTACTATTCGTTCAAGAAGCATCTCAGAAGTGCGCTTCATCTTTTTCTTCCGCACTAGGCTCACACCATCCCTAGCTCGCTTTCCTTCTAAAAAAGACTACTCTCTTCATCACAGACAGTATATTTAATTAATTATTGCTTATTATACATCTTTTCAAATAATTAGCAAGGGTCAATTACACCAAAGTGAAACTTAGCACTTTTTCTTTTGTATACGTGAAAATTATGTTTTTCAAACCTAGAACTACGGAAATGATCTTTCAGAACGACACGCTTTCTCGCCACACGCTTCGCTTCCGCAATTGTTTCGTCAGTAATATCATGATACAAAGCAAAGTGTTTTAACCCTTTTATTCCATCTGATTCTATAACAGTTTCTTCAAACATTGGATCAAGGTACACGACGTCATAACTATTATCTTCACATTGTTTTAAAAACGCGTAATGCTCCGTTTGCTTCACATCAATTCGTTGCATTGCCTCATCAATTTCAGAAACAGATGAAGACCATGTTTTCAAACCATTCTCCATAATATAAGCCATATACTCATTGCCTTCAAGTCCTGTTACTTTTCCGCTTTCACCAACAATGTAACTGGCTACAATACTATCTGATGCCATACCGAGCGTACAATCTAACACTGTCATTCCGCCCTCTAGTTGCGTAGCTTGTACAAACGGGTCGTGTTCTCCGCGCATTAATCTTTTCACACGAAACATCGCTGAGTTTGGATGAAAGAAAAACGACTCTTCCGTTCCTTTTGGATAAATAGCTAATCGATTTTTCCCTACAACAAGTACATCTTGTTCATATTGCTCATGCAGTTTATGTACTGGTATGTCGTTACGTTTAACGAATGAACCATTTAATTCTGCGGCCACCTGCTTTGCATAATCTGTCATTTCTTTATTCGTTCTTCCTGCTGTTGTTACGATCATTGTTTCACCTCTATATAAAGAAAAGAGGGAGATTTACTCTCCCCCTTCTTTAGCAATTCTTTTCGAAAGCTTGTTCTAAGTTCGTAATAATTTCGTCC
>Ga0209025_1003147_pt1 | contig 16105 bp, 17 predicted proteins | sample AraplaMF_Col_mLB_FD_184256 | JGI IMG/M metagenome (GOLD analysis project Ga0209025, IMG submission 184256) | Arabidopsis root microbial communities from the University of North Carolina, USA - plate scrape MF_Col_mLB (SPAdes) (version 2) | ecosystem: Host-associated > Plants > Roots > Endosphere... | reverse complement strand
GGAAACGTTCGTTTCAACTGAAATCCGCATTCAGGTTATCCTATCACCGGATCAAGGAAAAGAGGTGGCGATACTTCCTTGTATCCATCGGCATCTCCATGGGGATATGCGGATTTTTCCTGGCTATGGCGTTCGGGAGCGGGATCGACAATTACATACAGTATTCATCCAATAAAGTGATAGACAGTAAAAAGCTGGATTTTAAAAAAGAACAAGATTATATGATCAGCGACGATTATTACGCAATCAAGAAAAATAAACATGTCAAATTGGTGCAGCCTGAATTCGAAATTTCGGCAAGAATCGAGAATAAGCCAGACATCATCAGCTTTGATGTCAAGCCGTTGCACAAAGAAAAAAATAGAAGCGAATACGCCGCGCCGAAGGTGATGTACGGTCAACTTCCAAAAGATGAGGAGCATGGAATTGCCTTATCAGAAAGTACAGCCCAAAAACTGCTGAAGGAAGGGGAGAAACTAGAAGACTTAATCGGCAAAGAGATCACAATCAAATTTCTGTCCATGGACGAAGTTACGAACTATCCCTCTCGATGGGACACGCAAACCATGAAGATCTCAGCCATTACAGAACGTTCATTTATTGGCAAAGAATATTCATATATTCCCTATGATTTCCACACCGACGTTGTCAAACGTTCTAGATTTATCGGAAAAGACTCAGAAATCATGACCAACAACTATAAAGTGTACTTGGACGATAAAAGTTCGATCCAATCGGTCGTTGATCAGTTTAAATCAAGCTATACCATCACAACGCCTGAAAACGTATTGAAAGAGTTAACTTCAACATTCAAAAATATACAGCTTGCCATGACGGGGGTCTCCATCCTGATCCTGTTGATCTCTTCCATCATGGTAGGAATTATTCTATTTATCAGCGTATTGGAGCGGAGAAAAGAAATCGGCTTGTTCAAAGCGATCGGTGGAAGGAAAAGAGAAGTTCGGTGGATTTTCTTCTCGGAAGCGATTCTGCTCGGAGGCATGGCTTCTATTAACGGGACCTTGCTCGGCATCATCATACAGGTTGTATTAAATCAGGCGCTGGAACCGAAGATTCATTTCCAGTTATTAAGTATTAACGTATTTACGATACTTATATCGATAGGTTTTGGTATCTTGATTAATGTCGTAGCAGGTACGATCCCTGCGAACCAAGCGGCGAAGTTAAATCCGATTCAACTGCTTAAGCAGGAATAATAAATTTAAAAGAACTGGGTGATAGTCATGAAAAAATTAGCGTATTTACTGCTCATCATTTCGATCGTAACGGTATTCGCGGCTTGCGGCAAAAATGATCCGAAAACGTCGGATAAGCCTGCAGAATCTCAGGCGCAACAAGAAAACACGAAGGTTGAAGAAAACCAGAAACCGGATGAGAAACCTCAAGGGAATCCAATGGAGAGCAACCCGATTGAAAACAGCAAAAAAATAAGAGAAATGATGCCCAAACTAGTAAAAGATATTAAAAAGATAATGATAGATGATGCAAGCAAACTATGGCCATCGTTCAATACTGCGGACAAGCAGATCTTACTCGTGAATCCATCGAATAAAATGGCCTATCTTATCAATAACCAGAAACCCGACATTGGGCCCAAAGATCAAGTAATCGAGTACAGTACGGATTCCATAAAGGATGTCCAATTGTTGGTTATGCCGTTTCAACTCACGACATTTAACGATCTTCCAACTTATGTATTTAACGTTGAATTCGCTTCAGGTATTATTTCTAGAGCAGGTGATAAAGCCTATGAAGATTTGTTTAAGTTCGTCGTGCATGAGGGAATTCATATGCTGCTGCAGTCAGGAAACTCAGTTGAAGGTCTAGGCACAAGAGCGGAAACCTATCCGGAAGATATCGACAGCAGATATTACCGAAATGAAATGTATCAGTACCTGCAGGAAGCTAGTAAATCCAAGAACAAAGAAGAGAAGATCGATCAGATTCAGCAAGCGGTATATTTTTATGAATTGTATTTAAATAGTAACAAAAAGAATAAACAGCAAGACGGTTATGATAATATTGAAGGAATGGCCACGTATTTACAGGAAAAAGCCTACCAGATGCTTAACCATCCCAATGCGACTGCAAAAGAGTTGAACGATCTAACTGCACAAAGTATTATCAGTAATGTTGTGTTGACTGGTAAAGAAAGATTACTCTTGAATAAAGGTAGAGAGTATTATGACATTGGATCCTTGGCGATCGCTTCCGCCGTGGATTTGGAGCTTGATAGTAAAGCTATATTTACTACTTCTCCTTTAGGATTGTTGAAATCCAAATTCGGCAGCAAAAAAGCAGAAGGCCACGAAAATATTAAAAAGGCTAACAACGATTATTACATTTCGTATAATAATGAGTTAAAATCATACGTAGATGATATCGCGTCCAAACAGAAGGATAACAATTATGCCGCAGTCAGAATCCCCGTGACAATCGCAAACTCTTCGTTCACACTCGAGGATATGACCGTGGAATACGAATATAAAGGTAAACCGGCGGAAATACAGACAGCAACAAGGGAAATCGTACTTGGAGATACCCGGATTAAGCTCAACAAGATGAAGTCCTTGTTCTTAGAGGAACCAATGAAAGATCCGAAAGATCCGACGAAGATGGATCCCAACATGGTGTTTGGCTATACGATTGTATATGTTCCTAAAAAGGACATCGAAATCAGCAAGGATAAGTTGCTGACGATCCAGAGAGACGATCTTCTCGTTTTTGACGCCAAATATGAGGAAAAAGACGGAGAGTATCAAGTATTGATAAAATAACAAATCCATGTATTGGAGCAGGCATCTTCATTCGTACGGTATGCACTTTACTGTGAAGATGCCTGCTTTATTAAACGAGGGGACAATAGATGAGACGAACGATATTAATCATAGAAGATGAAGAGAAAATCGCGAATATTATCGCTGACTATTTTACAATGAATGAATACAGAACCCTAATCGCGACGGATGGGAAGGCTGGTCTACAAGCCTTTGAGGAGGAAGCTGTCGATTTGATTATTCTCGATATAATGCTACCGGAAATAGATGGATTCTCCGTATGCAGAAGAATTAGAAAAAAATCGGATGTGCCTATCATCATGCTGACAGCACGCTCGGAAGTAGAGGACCAGTTGATGGGATACGAATTTAGAGCCGACGATTATGTGACCAAGCCGTTCAATCCTGAGATTCTTGTAGCTAAATCCAAAGTTCTTCTGGAAAGAATCCATACCGCTAGAAAAGAAGAAGATGGCAACAAAGAAACCTTAACGTTAAAAGGAGTTACCATCAACAAGCTTACCCGGGAAGTATGGATCGAGAGTACGACTATTGAATTGGAGCCGAAGCAGTTTGATCTTTTGCTGTATCTGATGGAGAACAAGCATATCGCTTTGTCCAGAGATCAAATTCTGAGTGAAGTGTGGGGATATGATTATTTCGGTAACGACAGGGTGGTTGACGCGCAAGTCAAGAAGCTTAGAAAAAATTTGCAGCATAAAGCCTATCTGATTAAAACCGTATTTGGATTAGGGTATAGATTCGAGGTGGAGTAATGCGGATGAGAGGGATTGCTTATAAGCTTTTTTTGTTGCATGTCGTCTTATTTGCCGCAATATTTATCATCCAAATCGTCTTTCAATCGATATATTTCGAGCCCTACTATGTCCATACGAAAAAGCAAAATATAAAAGAGATCGCGCGTACAATCGAATCGAAAATTAAAAATCATGAGCAGACTGACGTGATCAATAAGTATATTACCCAAATGTCGGAGAATAACAACGCTATCATTTCGGTAACTGATCGTCGCCTGCAGCATCGCTATGGATCACCGTTAAATAATAATTACTCGCAATTCGTGGTAAGGACGAATGACAATAGGGAGTATAAAATCGTCGATGACTTTCTGTCCATCGAATATAAAAAAATTAACGAAGGCGATAGCATCTTCATTGACGGAGTTCTTCTGGATGATAAGGAATCCATAGTTCTCCCCAATAAAATCCGGATCGGTACTCGAATCTTGGAACCAACCCAGATGCCCTCGATATTTTTCGAAGGAATTACGATAAGTGATCATGACAGTGTGAATAAGTTGCCTAAGCCTATCGCAATTGAAGGAAAAGTGGTCTCCAAACCAGCGGAAAGTAAATCTTTTACAGCACAAAAGAATGTCCTCATTAAAGAAATGATTGGCATGATGAACAGAGCAAAAGGCGAATCGATACCTAATCAAATCTATACGGTCCGTGACACGCAGACAGATATTAATAATTTGGTGTTAACTGAAAACTTAGAAGGAACAGATCTAGTCGTACTGGCTGTCACTTCTCTCCAATCCGTAGATGAGGTTGTCGGTCATTTGAACCAATATTATGTTGTTTTATTTGTGTTTACGATGATCATCGTTATTATAATCGCTATTATTTTTTCCAAGACGTTATCCAAGCCTCTAGTGAAGATGAGCGCCATCGCGAATCAGATTGCAAATCAAAATTTTAGCGAAAAATATATGATCAAATCCAAGGACGAGTTAGGCCAAATGGGCGAGGCTCTAAACAAAATATCTACAAATCTGGAACAGAAAATTACGGAATTAGTTCACGCTAATGAAAAACTGGCACAAGATTATGAAATGCAGATGAAATTGAAGGTAAAAGAGAAAGAGTTCGTTGCCAACGTATCTCATGAGTTAAAGACACCTTTAACCGTCATCAACGGTTATGTCAAAGGGATAAAGAACGGGGTATATGAGCAAAATGCCTCGAAATATTATGATGTAATCTTGGATGAAGTCAACCGCATGACAGAAATGATTCAAGAAATGCTTGATATTTCAAGACTGGAGTCGCCTACCTATCAGCTTACGGAGAGCACTTTTGACTTATGGCACGTCTTTTTGAAGGTTTACGACAAATTCAAAGTGATGGTTGATGAGAAAGGATTAAAGGTCCTTTTTGATATCGATGAGGAAGCTTATGTACGAGGGGATATGCGAAGAATTGAGCAGGTCATCACCAACTTATTTGTGAATGCCGTAAAATATACACCAAGGCACAGCCATATCAATATTAACATCGTCTATGATGAGAATATAAGCAAATATACGTTTAGAATTGAGAATGAGAATACCCGCATCGCAGGTGAAGAAACTGAACGTATCTGGGATCCGTTCTACAGAATCGAAAAATCAAGAAGTAAGGAATTTGGCGGGACAGGATTGGGTCTGGCGATCGTAAGACAAATATTGGACCTTCATCACAGCAGTTACGGCGGTAACAACACAGAAAAAGGTGTCGAATTTTACTTTGATTTGAATGCAGTCAAGATGGAATTTTAGGCTATAGTGTAAGCCATCAAAATAAGTCATACCATGATACCATTCTTAAGATTGATGCTTGTTGAAAACTTAACTAACGGATCACATTATCTTAATAAATACCTAAGACGCGGCTACCGGCATGGATCGGCACGCGTTGCGCTAACGGGCAGAATAGTTTCATTCATATAGATCGACTAAATGTGTACAATTTTTTTAAAACTTTTCAACTTAAGCATCTCCTTAGAGGTTAATTTTGTCGAGCTAGCTCTTAATTAAACTAGCATCCTAGTTTATACCAGTAAACCCAAATAGAGCAAATTTGTATCAAAGAACTACATTTTTTTACACTATATGTAAATTCATTTATATTGGCATGGGACTATCAATTATTACTCGAAAATCCTGGTGATGTTACAGTATTGAGCGGCACAAGTAGAGCTACGAATGTCGACTAGTGTCGACAGCCATGCGTCTATAAAGGGATAGGTATCGACACTTCTATTTCCAACTACCGCACGGCTGCACAGTAGCATATCCATATCTCTTATGTATAAACTGAGTTCCTGAAAATTCCGATATATTTTCTAATTGGAGGGGATTTGGTGAAGCAAAGTAAGGGTTATAGAAAATATAGTACAGTAAGTAAATACTTAAGAAAAGAGTTTAATCTCGGAAGTTGGGTTACATCTACGGGACCAGTGACCATCGCCGAGAAGGAAGATATTAAAGATCTATTATGTGTTAAACATACCGCTAGAGAAATTAGGACACTAAGGGCAGGCATAACTGCTCAATATGAAACATATAAGATCGTCACTATAATTTTTGGTATAATTACGTTTTTTCTATCAGCAACAATAGGCGTGGTATCCACATATGCTTCTCAAACATTGAAAGTTACTGAATGGGTTAATGAAGCTAGAACCACGATAGCTAAGGAAGAGTTAGCGCAACTATCTCAAACAGAAAAAATTGAATACATTAATAATTCATTGAACAGGATGATTAGTGAGTATATGAAGTTGAACGATAAGATCATAGATAATCTAGGAATTTCTATAGTTGTTATGAGTGTGCCTATTATTATAGGCGCGATTTTGTATATTCAAAGATTTCGATGGATTGCATCTTTGAACAGTATTGTATGCGAGGCATACGAAGACAAAAAGGAACTTAACAACTATTCATGATCGTGTATGATCGTCAATCTTGTACTGATAGTTCAATTTTATTAATATACGAATAAAAGAGATATTCAAAAAAAGAACGAGAATTATTACGAATAATAAGAGGATTTTGGGCGCCAATCGTTTGACTCAAATTTAAACACTTCAGTAAAATGGTCTTGTTCTTCCTCTCTTGTTACTAAGTACATATGCTTATAAAGCGAAGAGCATAGCAATTTCGCGGCGGACGTTTACGGACGCAAGCCTTTTATCTTTATATACGAACATCGAACCACTCCAATCACGCGGTGGTTTTTTTTTGCCCTCGAAAGGATGTGATCGATGACATGGCTCGAAAACGTCGTAAGAATAAACCGATCGTTGATGTCCCGACATCGAAGCAGCCAGATATATGCAAAGGTTGTGATTGGGGAAGATGGGATGGCGCTTCCCAAAATATAGAAACGTCATATGTTCAATCAATGTTCTGCTAAATGCAGTTCGTCTGAGCCGAAAGAATAAGCGTAAAAGGAGTTATTACGTTCTACGATATGATTGGATTCCAATAGGTGCAAAGGATTATGAAGCATTATGCAGAGAATATTGGGTTGATGAAGCCCGAACAAGCGAGTATACATATGCCACCCATTGGCTAATTACTTTAGTTTATTATGACCACATTGTCCCACGTATTTTTATCACACCTACAGCTAGTGACGGAAGTAGTCCAAGCAATTCCCCTGTGCGAATGGAGATCTTTGATAGAAATTATTAGCCATCATTGGATTCTGTGCTTCTTATTTATAATCAACATGTGCAAACGATGCTCAATGATGAATTTTGGAATTAAAAATTAAATTTCAATTCAAATCATTGAGCTAACGGGACACGATAGTTCAGTAAATCATGGGGCAGTTTGCGATCCGCAGCTGCTCCATTTTTGATTGCGCTAACAGGCTTAACCTATTTGGTTCGCTTATGTTCGTCATAAAAATGAAGGGAAGATAGAAGAACTTAAGACATTATTCGCCGGATAGAAAAGGGGAATTTTGAATATCAAGATAATGATTTAAAGCTTGTCGATAAAGATACAATTATACAAAGGCAACCGATCACTTTTTATTGTAATATTAGATACCCTTGTTTCCAAAATCTAATAGAAACTGCAGCGGCGCAATCATATTAATTAAAGCTGGCAGATAGAAGTAAGAATTTTTAATTCGATTATAAGCATTTAAGTCCATTGTCACCCAGTTTGAAACTAGAATGTCTTTGAAAGATAAGTTGATTTGCCAATCCAACCAAGAGTTGAACTTCGGTTCAACATAATAATTAGAGCAAGGGCATTGAAACCCACCTTTGCTCTTATGATTGTGTTTATCGCAGGAGAACGAATTGCCACAGTATTTGCAACTGTTATTTAAATAGCTCAGGTGGAAAGGACAGTTATTTATAAATATGAATTGATGTAGCAAGCTATGGTAGCCCATAGATAGACAATCTTCACAAAAAGTGAACTCTTTCCTTAATAAATGATCTGTATTAACCCATGAAAACATACCGCTCATTTTATTCAAATAGTACTCTGTATGTATGCTAAGGTTTGTGCTGATGGATTCGGAAAGGTAGTTATGATCAAATCCAACGAACTTTAATAGTCCTTTATGCTGATTTCTTAGCTTTCCTCCGGAATTTCTTGTTCCATACAAACGAACAAGGTCTAAGGATGTAATAGCATTAGCGTATTTTATTTTTTCAATGATGGACCAATGTGATTCAAAAGGATTCACCCATGTTGGATCCCAGGTAAGTTTCAACTCATTCAGCTCTTTTCATTTTTAATTAGTTTTTTACTAATTTAAGTTCATTAAGCTTTGAAAAATAGCCATCCAACTTACGTTGAGAGTACTTTTTGATTACAGAAATCGTTAGTAAAGAGATTACTTCTCCTGAGTCTAACACAATTGATAATGAATCATTTTCAAAATGCACCTGAACCTCTAGCATGTGATAAGGGCTTGCTTGATCAAACCATTGTTCCGAAATTGCTTTAGAACAAGTGAAGAAGTTGTTCTGATAAAGGATACCCTTTGAAGTTATTAAAGCCACTGTATTCTCCATTCCGATCTTCTCCTCTATTAGTTTATTTACATGACTGTATTTCCGAATATTACACTTTGTATTCATATATGATTACAAAGTGTCAATAAAAAAGATGACTCCTATTCATGTAGAGGAGTCATCTTTTTTCATTTGTTTGCTTTATAAACTTAGCATTCTTCATTGCATATTCGAGTGCTAAATTAATCAATTCATTTCTGGAACGATTACTGATTCTTGATAGGTTATCAAATTTCTCTTGTAGTGCTTTATCTACTCGTATAGTAATCGTGACCGATTTATCCTCTTTTGGAGTAATTATAAAATCATCATCCATATGTTAATCACCTCTACAACATAGTATAGAAGTAAATGAGCACACAAAAACATAACACAAAATGTATTCAAAAATGAATACATACATTGATTATGGGTATCATGTTAATAAAGTTGTGGAATAAGTAGAGGTGGTCAAATGAACCAGGCAAATGTCGAAGTGAATATGAAAATCCTACTTGCTGCTAAGAAGCTTTTCGCTAGAAAAGGATTATATGATACCACAGTTCGTGAAATATGTAGGGAGGCAGGTGTTCATGTCATGATGCACACCTATAATTTCAGACGTAAAGAAAATGTTTTAATTGCTTTGTTTCAAGTGTTTTTTCCATTAACAAGTATTATAAGCAGTAATGATTCATTAGATCCTGTTGTGAGATTGAAATGCATTATCCGTGAAATTGTTACTGTCCGTATGAATGATCCAGAAATAATTTTAATATTGCAGCATGAAATCACGTTACCAAGCCCTCGCGATGAGATAGTTCAATATCTGGTTACTCCATTGTGGACGGAGTTAAAAAAAGTGCTTATTGAAGGTAAAAACATAGGATTATTCAAGTTTGATTCACTGGATCTAACTATGACTTTCATAATTAGTTCGGTACTTTTATCAAGGCCATGGGAATTTTTTGAGGAAGTTATTCATAATCGCAAGACTACTATTGAATATGTAACCGAGGAGATGAGTTCTCTTATTCTTAGTGCTTTAAGTTACAGAACAATTACAAGTAGAAGTTAGAGGGGAGAGGGGGATTAATGTACAGATCAGTAATTAGACGCAGCAGGTTCTTTGTTCTCATAGTAGATGGAGTAGTTCAAGCAACGGTGCTGGAATTACCAACTGAAGAGTTAGTGGATATAGTTGCATATGAGCTGCAAACCGCATGGGAAGAAGGTATAGCATGGGGAATTAATTAAAAGCAAAGGGAGCTGCTTGGTTACAAAATCGTTCCAGAGCTTAGAGATTATTTTCAAAAGACAAGAAGTATGACTCCCGAGGAGAGGGAGGCTCATAAAAGAGTGTAAAAAGGCAAAGAGATGAAACTCAAATGGTTGCCCAGAGAACGAGATGGGAAATGGTTTTAAACTGGAAAAGTTACGATTCGACATGATTTCGATTAAGGGGTTAAATTTCTGGAGGAGTTGAATTTATGAGCAGCTTAATGTATTTCCTTTCAAGTGGGAAATACAAAAGATTACTTACAACAGAGAAGTACTTGGAAGTTTTGAGAGAGAGGATTCGTCATTATCAAGAAACAACTGGACATGAAAGAGTAGAGTGGTCGGAGCAAGGTGTTGTAGGGAAGTTTATGAACTTCCGAAAATACGAGTACGACGAAGTTGGCCTGAAGGAGTTTCTGGATGAGAGAGGGCTATTGCCTGTTGTATCGACAGTTAAGTGGAAGGATTTATCCGTTGACGCACAAGAAAGCATAGGAGAGTTCAACTCAACAATAAGAGAGGACATGAAGTTCATTCCAAACGCTGAAATGAGGATGAAGAAAGATGAAGTTGAGGATTATAAGAGGAAAATACACAATTTAAACATAGATGATTTAGTTTGTCGGTGGAAAGAAACAAAGGATGAATATAAATCGCTATCAAAGCTCTGGGACTGGATTTGTTTAAATTCACCTGCTGTCCTTTCTAATCCTGATCAATACAAGAAATATGGTACTGTACTTTCTATAAGACCAGATCCAATTATTGACGCAGTGCATGTGTTCAAATGCTTAGGTAGTAATTCATTTATGAAGCATTGTAAAGTGCAAGAAGATTTAGTTATCCAATATGGCTTAAAGGGATACTATTCATTAAAAGAAACTAGAAAGTTTAGGATTCTGACTGGTATTCAGACAAAATATTACTTAATGGATCTCCATGAGGAGACACGTATTCGTGATATGCTGGATAATAAGCTGAGAAGATATTCAATAATATCTCAATTGGAAACGAATGGGGGTAATTAGGATTAGGCTAAGAAGTTGATTGTGGAGATATTTTATACGTTGCCCTCAATCGCTTTGCAGGTCAATAAACAGCAAGAATTTAAGAAGAAGGAGCACGCACACAAGATGTGCGTGCTCCTTTATTAATTAGCCTTTCATAGCGAAGTAGAAATCCAATAAGACGTCAATTACGCTAGCGTCATGACTAGGGCGAATGGCTCTCAAAGGCAGGAGCCAGAAGAGCATTAAGAAAGGTTTGGGGGATTGGATTGCAAGGAACTGTCCTGAAGCTCCTCTCAATCGTCAACTACTTATTGTGTTCTTCATTCAGTTATTACTGATTGGTTGAGAGCTTATAGCAAGCTTAGACTCTTGTTTGATTTTCTCTTGAATAATGTAAAGACAGAAATCGAGTCCAAGCTTTTCTATTGCCATATCACAGTTGCTGCTAAAGTATATGATGTTTTGAAGATGTTGCACTTCATTATCTTCAAGATTTAAGAAATTCAATACTGCGTTCGTGAGAATGTCCTTCTCTAAATATATTGGGTAATTGGGAAATACATCTTGGTGTCTTAAAATTGGCTCACTACAGTTTCTGCAACATTGACTAATTGATTGACTTCTAAGGAGTTTATACGCTAACTGAAATCCACACGCCCGGCATAAATTCGTTAACGTAATCTGATGGAAGGGACATTCTGTTATAAACTTTGATTGGAATAACAAGCTGTGATAGCCATATAAAGAACATATTTCACAATAGTATAGGTCTTTACAGAAGTAAATCTCAGGGGTCTCTTTTCCGTTGTAAAAACAATGAGATAAATTATAAATTGTTGATTTGAAATGTGATGTGAATTGATGTGATATTAAATTTTCTATTTTCTTATAATCTAAGTGGTTTGTAAGGGGAGGGAGATATTCTTTATTATTTACACACGAAAAATAACTGTGAAACTCTTGCTGAGTTATATGATTGGCATAACAAATCTTATCAATTACGCTTAAAGGAGACTCATAACAAGATAACCAGTTATTTCTCCAGATTAACTTCATTGTAGCATCACAGCCTATCTTCTTTTGTAATATCAATCGTTGCTATAGACGTATTCAGTAAGTTGTAATTATCACGCAAGATCGATACATCTAATATTGGTTCAAACATGGACCAACTTTTCCATATTGGTTCATCTAGTGTTTGATATAGTTGATAACCGCATTTACAGGTGAAAGGGATACCATTCGCAATAAAGTAGTAATAAATGTCTTTATTACAATAAACGCATTTAGTCTGAAGCTCAGTTAAATGAAACGGACACACATCTATTAGCTTGTATTGATGTAAGTAGCTATGGTAGTTGTACTGAATGCATTTTTCACAATAGCATAAGTGAGTATGAAAGTAATGCAGTGGATTATATCGTTCAAGTTTGGAAAGCTTCAACATAGTTTTTTTAATCTCAATAAAATCAATATGTGTGAGTTCCCTCAGTTTATTAAGTGCTTCGTCAGACAGCTTATTTACATTTCTTAAACTGCGGCTTTTTTCGGTTGTATTTGCATTTATGTAGTGCGATAGTTCGCTACCATTAATTGAATTGGAAATTTTTATATTTTCGATTAACGACCAAATTGATTCGTGAGGTCTTTTCCATTCCTCGCGCCAGATAATGTTTGCCCCCATGTGAATAGCCCCCATAAAATGAGTTTCTGAATATATTAATTTCCAGTATAGAGCACTATATATACATGCTTTTTTCAATTGTCGGGATTTTCATGTCGTGAAAGATCCGATTATCTTGATTGCCGGGATTTTCTTGTCGTAAATAGTATTCATTTTTTTGATTGTCGGGATTTTCTTGTCGCTAATGAGTATATTTTCTTGTCGTTGTACTACAGAGCAAGCTGGAATTAAGGAAAATAATGGTTGAAAAAACTAATAGTATTAGTTATGATAAAACTAATGGTATTAGTTTTTGCCTTGCACAGTGATATGAACCATCAAACATAGAACGGAGTATACCCAATGTCCCCAAGAATCGGAGCAGATTTGAACACAATCGTACAGATTGCCGTTGAAATTGCTGATCAAGATGGGTTTTATGAAGTCACATTGACTCGAGTGGCCCAAAAGTTAAACATTCGCCCGCCTTCATTGTATAACCATATCGATGGTTTGCAGGAGTTGCGGAAGCAGATGGCGATTTACGGTTTACATGAGCTGTATGCCGCATTATTAGAAGCGAATGCTAGTGTTAAAGAGCTGGATCAAGGGCTGCACGCGATCGGCGAGGCTTATGTCGGTTTTGCTCGCAGGCATCCGGGTCTATATGAAGCAACGTTCCAAGCTCCTGATCCGAGTGACCCTGAGGTTGAACGTGTGAGTACAGATATCGTGTTGTTTGCGGTTCATTTCTTAAGCAGCTATGGGTTGGAAGGAGACGAAGTGATTCACGCGACACGCGGGTTACGCAGTTTGCTGCACGGATTTGCCTCCCTAGAACAAAAGGGAGAGTTCCGAATGCATCTTAAGCGAGACGAAAGTCTTCATGTGATTATTGATACGTTTATCGCTGGAATTCGTAAAATGGGTACAAATTGTAATGAATAAACGTTTATATAAAGGGAGCGAGGAGAATGAACTTTATTTTGTTTATGATTCTTTTTGTGACAGGCTGCGGATATTTAGATGCTCGTGCACGGCGGTTCCATGAAAAGGGAGGGAAGTAACATGTTCGCAGGTCATTTTGGTCTTGCTGCTGCCGTGAAAGCGAAGGCACCACGGTTACCGTTATGGGCGCTAATGCTAAGTACGCAATTATTAGATGTTGTCTTTGTACCATTTCTTCTAACAGGGAAGGAAACGATTGTACCGATATCTGGGGAGACAGGGTATGGCGCAAATGTGATTCATGCAGATTATACGCATTCACTCATCGGAGCATTGTTTATAGCAATGATAGCTGGATGGGGTGCATGGCGGCTGTGGGGCAGACGAGGCGGAGTTATCATTGGATCGGTGGTATTTAGTCATTGGTTTCTCGATCTTCTCGTACATCGTTCGGATCTTCCCATACTCCCTGGGAATTTCGGCAATCTTCCATTGCTTGGCTTCGGGTTATGGCAATATCCTATTATTAGTATCACACTCGAGTGTATCTTGCTCATCAGTGGTATTATTCTATACTATCGATCATTTCCCAGAATAAACGAGCATCGTCAAGGTCGTCGTTGGGTTATTGCATCGAACTTATTCATGAGCGTATTGTTCGTTTTGGCCATTGTTACAGACGTACTCAATCTTTCTTTAGATTGAACCAAGCGAAAACACTTCAAGGCGGATAATCTGGAGATACAAGGATGCCGTGGAATGAAGAAGTTCATTTCACGGTGTTTTGATATGGGTTCTATGAATGAATGGTGGTACAATAAAGACGAATAGAGGTAAAACGAGGGAATAATTCTGCTATTTTCGAGTTGAAAGGGTTGAGTAGCGTGTTCGAAAAATGGGAGTACCGAACATTGAAGTTCAAAACGGGCGGATTTATGGGTGGTAAAATTGATGAAGAAGAGTTTCAAGAGGAATTGAATCGGCATGGCGAAGAGGGATGGGAGCTCGTCTCTTGCTTCGATACAAGCCAGTCTTCAGGCAGTTCTAGGGATATCGTTGTCGTATTTAAGCGTAGAAAATAGGTTTTTATCCATGAACAATAGGAGACATGAAATTTAGAGGATCAAGTTAAGCTGGTTTCTGAATCATGTCGTTATACATATTTGAAAGGGTTTACATACGACTGGGCGAATATATCTTCATGCAAGTTAGGAGGCATAACAGGTGAGCAATTCCTATGAAGTTGAGTTGGTGTTGGATACGCAATCCGATTTAGGCGAAGGTCCTGTATGGGATCATGAACGCGGGTTATTGTACTGGGTGGATGGCCTGCAAGGGCTTGTTCATATCTATGATCCAAAGGAACATACCAATCGATCTATTTCGCTCAATCAATACGTTGGTGCGATGGTACTTCGTAAGTCAAGTGGGGCAGTGGTTGCTGCACACCATGGGTTCTATACATTAGATCTGGAGACGGGTGCGCTGGAAGTGATCCATGACCCCGAGGCACACATCCCGACGAATCGATTTAATGATGGGAAATGTGATCCGGCAGGACGCTTCTGGGCAGGTTCCATGGATGTCGATGAAATCCTAGACAATGGTACCCTGTATTGTCTACATCCAGATCTCCTTGTAGAACCGAAATTGACACCGCTTCGAATCTCAAATGGGATGGATTGGAGCCTAGATCGGACTAAGATGTATTTCATTGATACGCCGACGCGTGTCGTCATGGTTTACGATTATGATGAGGCTACAGGTGCACTCGCTGGCGGAGTACCTGTCATTCACATTCCTGCAGAAGAAGGTTATCCCGACGGAATGACGTTGGATGCCGAAGGGATGATATGGGTTGCACATTGGGAAGGGCATCGCGTGACACGTTGGAACCCGCATACCGGTGAACTGCTCGATACGATCCATGTTCCTGCGCCTCTCGTCACGTCCGTTGCATTTGGCGGCGAAGCGATGGATGAGCTGTACATTACCACTGCGCGAGGCGGGCTTAGGGAAGAGGCGTTGGCAGAATACCCGTTATCCGGGGCCTTGTTCCGGGTGAAGACATCGGTCAGAGGATTAACACCGTATCGATTTGAAGGATAGGACTTGATCAAGTTGATTTCTGTAGATTACAGATTTCAGCTTGTTTTTTATGTTTGTAATTATATGGATGTACAGGTAACATATGATCATAGCGGAAAGTAGATGCATGCGAAAGAGGGTGTATGATCATCAGGGAGGTACAGTTCATATTTGTCTTATTCATTATATTTTTTTTCGTAAGTCTATTTCGATTCGTTCGACGAATTGTGATTCATATAAGGACGACGGAGAGTGCACTAGCAAGGATTGAATCAAAGCTTGATCGACTCTTAGATAAAGAAGATCGTTGAAATTCGTATGGATGCGATTCATACCAAATAATTAATATGAGGAATGTGATAAGGCTATGGTTATTGCAGTCGATTCGACCTCCTAGAATGAAAAAGTCATCATTTTAGGAGGGGATAAACAATGATTTTCAATCCGATGGATATGGATAATTGGCCTAGAAAACCTTATTTTGATCATTATTTAAATCAGGTTCG
>Ga0209025_1003145_pt1 | contig 16122 bp, 14 predicted proteins | sample AraplaMF_Col_mLB_FD_184256 | JGI IMG/M metagenome (GOLD analysis project Ga0209025, IMG submission 184256) | Arabidopsis root microbial communities from the University of North Carolina, USA - plate scrape MF_Col_mLB (SPAdes) (version 2) | ecosystem: Host-associated > Plants > Roots > Endosphere... | reverse complement strand
CCGCGAATAAAAAAGCGATATATGGCTCTCAAGCATTCATACGCTGCTTGTGCCCATTTTGCTTTCCTACTGCGGAGCTTCCGTGTTATCTCTATGTGATCAAGGAAGGAGTAGACTTATCTTACTTTGCTTTAGCCAGTGCTTCTTGAGCAAGTTTCACGAAGCTGCCAACGTGGATGGATACGCCGGATACAGCGTCTGTTTTACCTTCGTTGTTTACAGCGATCGCAGCTGGATCTTGCTTAGCGATAAGTTCTTGCTCCATTTTTTCAGCTTGCTCGTGCCATTCAGAAGAAGCACCGCCAGCTTTCATACCGTATTTGCCGTCTTGAGATTGCTTTTTCTTGGAATCTCCGCCGTCTTTATGAACGCCATCCCAGTTTACAGCTGTGATTTTGCCGTCTTTAACTGTGATGTCCATTGTTTCTTTCCAACCGGATTTCTCATCGAAATCAGGAGATTCTGCATGGAAGTCGCCGTCTTTCAATGTTACTTGAGCAGCGTCTTTATTCGCTTCTGTTGATGTGTTTGTTTCAGGTTGTTTTGCAGCTTCTTCTTTCTTATCTCCACAACCAGCCAACATACCTACTACCAATACTGCGGATAGTAACAGTACAAGTTTCTTTTTCATAAAGAGTCCCCACCTTTTCTTTAGTTCAAAATTACTTTGTGAAAATTATAACTAACCGATTTACAATGTCATTTTAACATTAACTCCCTCTATTTAATGTGATATATGTCACACATAAAGGGTAAATCTTTAACTAAACCAAACTTTTTCCACGACTGTTTATTAGCTGCGCATTGACGATGCGGCTATGTATGACAATATATTCCCTCCATATCGCTCACAATATACGAGAGGGGCATCGGTAACGTTCATCCATCCATGTAAAATAATTGCTTCCACTTAATATAAGGGATAATTGCATCGCTGTTCAGTGATATTTTTCTATTGGCATGAACGATATGCATATGGTAAAGTTATGGCTTGCGCCTAAGCGCCGCGGTTCGTAACCATCCCGCGTAATCAAAACTAGGGAGGAATTTTATTATATGTTCAACTTTACTTGGGGCATTTTGTTCGTCCTTGCGAACTTTGCCTTCTTCTTGATTTGCTACCGGGCATTTGGCAAGTCGGGACTATATGCTTGGATTGGTGTAATGACGGTCATCGCTAATATCCAAGTTGGCAAGACGATTGAGATGTTCGGCATTGTCATGACGCTTGGCAACACGGCGAATGCAACGCTGTTCTTGACAACGGATCTGTTGAATGAAAAGTTCGGCCGTAAGGAAGCGAAGCGCGCAGTGTGGTTTGGGTTCTTCACGTTGATTATGACGACGATTATTATGCAGATGGCTCTTCGCTTTACGCCTGAGGCTTCTGATATGGCGCGTACGGCACAAGCATCGCTGTCGAATATTTTTGATTTGATGCCGCGCCTTGTCGTAGCAAGCTTGACCGCGTATTTCGTCAGTCAGTTCTTAGATGTGAAGCTCTTTAGTTGGGTGAAGGAACGATACCCGAAGGCAGGTCAATTGTGGATTCGAAGCAATGGTAGTACAGGAATTAGCCAAATGGCGGATTCGCTCGTATTTTGTACGATTGCGTTTGCTGGCATGGTGCCTTGGGATGTATGGTTCCAAATCTTTATTACTACTTATGTCATTAAGCTCATCATCTCGGTGTTGTCGACACCAGTTCTATATTGGGCTAGAAGCTTCCCTGTTCGTGAAGATGTGGAAGGGCAGCAAGCGAAGTAGGGAGCGCCAATGGTTGACTTGGTAAACCGGTTCTAGCTTTCTTAATAAATGAAGACCCCGATACCGATATGAAGTTCTCCCTGTCAAGTGATGGGAGCCTATCATGGTGTTGGGGTCTTTGTATAGGGAGTTTGTCCGAGCGGTTCGCTCCCTGAGGGATTTTTTTTATGATCACGAATCAACCGGCAGTTCCGCATGTATCGTCACGGAACCATTCCCGCTCGTTGCCCAAACGCGTCCGCCTGCCCGTTCCACGATGTCGCGCACGATCGAAAGCCCAATGCCCGCACCACCGTACGTGCGCGAGCGTGAAGGATCAACCCGGTAAAAACGTTCGAACAAAAGCGTCAGATGCTCAGGTGCAATCTCCGCTCCAGTATTCGTAACCTCCACGCGGAGCATTTTAGCGTTTGCTTGCATCGATAAATGAACCGAATGACCATTCGGCGTATAGCGCATCGCGTTGTCGAACAGATTCTCAAATACGCGTAGGGCGAGAACTTTGTCGATCATGACGCAGACCGGGGAGGAAGGTACATCCTCTTGAAAAACAATTGCTTTTTCCTCCCATTTCGGCATATACCTTGAAGCGGCTTCTTGGGCAACGGATCGGAGATCGACCGGATTTGAGGGAATGGCCGCTTTCAAATCGCTCTCCGCCACAGCCAGACGGTGGATGTCCTCCACTAGACAAACGAGCCGCTCTACTTCGTGGTAACATTTATCGAGCGTTTCGGGCTTTGCGGAGAGGACGCCGTCTTTCATCGCTTCCATATAGCCCCGTACCGTAGATAGCGGATTTCTGAGCTCGTGGGCTACGTCCGCCACAAGGCTTCTTCGAAGTTGTTCGATCCTCTCAAGTTCCTTGCCCATTTGGTTGAATGAACGAGCCAAATCGCCGATTTCGTCGTTCGATCGAATCTTTGCCCTCACGGTATAATCCCCGCTCGCGACTCGTTCAGTCAGCTTCCGCATCCCGGACAAGGGGCGGATGATCGAACGGGTGAACAGCCAGTTAATCCCAATGGAGAGGGGGATGATGGCTAGACTGGTATATAAAAGATAACGCCCCGTAGCCGATTGGAACATGAGGAAATTTTGGTACAGCATTAAGCGGTTTTCTTCTATTAGTTGAAGCGTGTACTGACTAAATCCGATGCTGATTCCGGCTACAAGCAAAATTAATACTATCGCGTTAATCGCAAGGAGCTTGTAAATGAGTTTGATTTTCACCGTTTACCCTTCCTTTAACCGGTAGCCGATGCTCCGGACGGTTTCAATGAGATCGAATCCGGGATCAGTATCACGGATCTTTTGCCGGATATTGCCGATATGCACATCCACGATGCGGTCGACAACATCTTTATCGCCCAGCGGATACAGCACGTTCAGCAAATGCTCGCGGGTACAGACTTTCCCTTGCATTTTGAGCAAGGTGATGACAATTTGAGCTTCCTGGTACGTGAATTGCAGGGGTGCTTTCTTCCAATAAAACCGATGGCTTTCGGATTCGTATAACAAATTCGCGTTATTGTTCAAAATGAGCCCCGAAGCTTTCCGCTCCGACGTACGCATCCGGCGTAGAATTGCCTGCATCCGGGCGACGAGTTCTCGCGGGCTGAACGGTTTGCACAAGTAATCGTCGGCTCCACGTTCCAAACCCCGGATTTTGTCCTCTTCCTCGATTTTAGCCGTAAGCATGACGATAGGCGCGCTGCTGATTTTGCGTATTTCCCAGCATGCCGTAGTACCATCCATGAAAGGCATCATAATATCCAGAATGATGAAAGATGGAGCCTTAGTTTTCACCAGTTCAACAGCTCGCTGCCCATCGCTCGCGGCAAGCACTCGGCAGTTCAGTGCCCCAAAGTATTCCTGCAAAAACGAGACGAGCGAAGCATCATCGTCCGCAATCAGAATAGGACCTTCAAGCTGCAGCTTATCCATCGGAACATTCACCTCCACGGCTATCATTTTATCAGACATGATGCTCTCGTGTTCTTTATATGATCTTTACAATTCTCCGTTACATTGGTCAAGAGCCCCGTCTTACGTTGGCTCAAAACCTTTTCAGAGAGGCGATGAGTGAATGATGGTAAACAAAATGATAAAACCTGTACTTTTTGTCGGAATGGTACTTTCCGTTATTCAACCGGCCATTATTTTGGCTGCTGATAACAATTTGGCTTCGATCTCGGCTTCAGGAAACAACACCATTGCGGCAATCCGCCCCTTTGACGGCGAGATTATCAATAACTCACTGGCCGTAAGTCCCGACGAGCAAACTGCGGTTGTCTCGGATAGTCGTCAGCCATGGATTCGAGTCTATGATCTTGCCAAAGGAACTTTGCGTAAGGAGATCCGCGGCTTTGTCACACCAAGAAACATTATGTTCATTAACGGCGGTTTGCAGTTTGTCGTTTCGGATAGCACACTGGGCACCCTGCGATTTTACAACACGGAAGACCTGGCATTGAAGGATGAGGTTGCAGTGGGTCAAGGCGCATTTGGAACTGATGTCACCGCGGACGGAAATACCATGTATGTCAACAATGAAGCCAAAAGTACAGTAACGGTTGTTGATATCGGGCAGCATAAGACGACCGCTGTCATTCCGGGATTCTCCCAACCTCGTCAAGGGATAAAAGTATCTCCCGACGGTCGTTATGTGTTTGTTACTAACTTCAAGGGAGACAAGGTATCGGTTGTGGATGTCAAAACCAATGCAATCGTCCATGAGATCCACGGATTCTCGAAGATTCGAGCGATTTCAATATCCGCCGATGGCTCTACCATGTATGCGGCAAACAGCGGGCGTAATAGTATTGCCATAGTGGACATCTCACAAGGCAAAATCATTGGCGAGGTAAAGGTTGGGCGCGATCCTTACGGCGCATCCCTTTCTCCTGATGGAAAGATCCTTTTTGCCAGCAACAAGCTGGATAACTCCATTAATATAATCAGCACCTCCGACAACAGCAGCATCGGGATCATTAAAGGATTTTCAGAGCCCCGGCAAGCGATCAGCTTCAGCAAGGATGGAAACTTTGCTTTTGTCCTTAATCGCGATCTCTCTATTTCTCGAGTGGATGTGAAGGCTGGTATGATTCTCGATACTGTAAGCGATAAAGATGACATTTATTATGATGTCAAGGTCAATGTTAAAGGTAATCCGATTCAAAGTGAAGAGTATCCTTATTATAAATCCAAAGCCGACATCATTTATGTTCCTGTACGTTTCGTTTCAGAGGGTTTGGGTGCAACAGTGGAATGGAACAATGACTCTCAGACCATTCAAATCAACTTCAACGGCAAAATCAATTCAGTTAACGTGGGAGGTAAAACCGCGTTGGCAGGTGATCAACAGATCCAACTCGATGGTCCGGTTGAAAAAAACGGGGAACGCACCTTTGTTCCGTTAAGCTTTATTTCGAAAGTCATGGGAGCCAGCGTAAAGTGGGATAATCCAAGCAGAACAGCAAATATTACGCCGGTTAAGTAATGATATAAAACGCTGCCTAGTCCATTGGTAGCCCTTGCATGAGCTTGATTGATGAACATGTTCTATTAAACGATTGAAGCATCATTGTTTAGAACCAGTCTGTCAATCCAATCATCGTAATAAGGCCAAGAATGAAGGAGACGGTGGCCGACCGCTGATGTCCGTCTCCATGACTTTCAGGAATCAGTTCTTTATACACAATGAACATCATTGCCCCTGCTGCAAAGGACAGCCCATATGGAACCAGATTGCTCACATAAGAGCTAAGTGTGTATCCGAGCATGCTGGTGACAATCTCAACGACGCCTGTTAAGGTAGCGATGCCAAGCGCTTTCCAGCGATTGATGTTCTGATTGACGAGGAATAAGGCGACGAGGAAGCCCTCTGGTGCATTCTGCAATCCAATGGAAAACGCGATTAACGGCCCAAGTGTATCATTGCTGCTCGCATAACTGACGCCGACAGACAAGCCTTCCGGCAAATTATGAAGGGTGATGGCCGCAATGATAAGGAATGATTTCTGTTCGATATTGATGCGAATTCGTTGATTCGGATTCTCCAAATCCATATGAGGCAGGGAATGCTCCAGCCACAGCAGCACGAAGCAGCCAAGCAGCAGGCCGAATGCAATCACGAACACATTAGAGCTGGCAAGCGCTTCGGGGATAAGATTGAACATTGAAGCTGTTGTCATGATCCCTGCTGTATAGGCGAGAAGGATATCCCTCATACGGTGAGACATGCTCCTCATGAACAAGATCGGGATGGCCCCGATGCCTGTGGATAAGGCGGAAATGGTGCTGCCGATTAACGCTTCTGTCATACTACTCTTCATCCCCTTGCTCGAATCCGGTATTCGAATTGAATTGATATTTGGTGATCGTATCATACAGACATCCTCTACGCCAAGAAATCAATGAGGTAATTATTTGAGTTAAAATGGAATATTGTCCCTTGTTTCACATGGAACTTTTTTCGACAGGAATCTAGTGAATATGAGCAATCTGCTGTCATAAAGCATACGAATAACGAAGTTGATGGGAGATATAAGCATTGCCTCAATGATCAGCGGACACTTTGCAATTTCTGTTTGTCACTGGACTTTCTGATGGATGAGGACTATAATTACCCGTGTAATATGGTAGCTTCGATAACTGCATATGCACGCTAGGGGTGCTGGAATTTGGCCGGCTGAGATTGTATCCCATTAAGATACCGACCCTTACACCTGATCTGGGTAATGCCAGCGTAGGAAAGACGTTGAACCGCGTCATTATTGTTATAATTAGGTTGCTTGATTATTCGTCATGCTTGCATGAATGTGCGCTGCTTTGGGCAGAATGGACATAATTGCTGTACGGATGAACGAATGCCGGATGACCTTATTGACGTGATTCATCGTATGATGCACATTCGCATATACGCGTAGAACGGCACACAAAGCGTCCCAGAGGGGGCGCTTTTTTTTGTGGATCTGAATCGTGTTGCAGGACGGCGGGACGGGAACTTGCTCATCCACACATATACGATCGAGCGGATCGTCCAACTGGTGAACGCGGCAGGCGTTATCGAAGCACTTTCTAATTTCATGATCGGCTCTCCACTAGTGAGGGAAGGAAGAGAAGGGGGATTCATCATATGCAACGGACACGCTTTACACGAGGGTTGATGCTGGCGCTCGTTATCATGATGACATTTGCGCTCGCTGCTTGCGGCGGCAAGGGTCAAGAAGCAGGACAAGGGAGCCAGGCAGAGGGGAACACGACTCAGGAGCAAGGAACGGATAAGTCGAAGGAGAAACGCGACATTAAGCTTGTGCTTGATTGGACGCCGAATACGAACCATACTGGCTTGTATGTCGCTAAGGAGAAGGGCTACTATGAGGAAGAAGGTCTGAATGTTGAGATATTGCAGCCGAGTACTGGCGCATCAGAGGCGATGATCGCATCGGGAGAAGCGCAATTCGGTGTTAGTGTTCAGGAAAGTATTACGATGGCTCGACAACAAAATGTTCCGATCGTGTCGATTGGTGCGATCATTCAGCATAATACATCAGGCTTTGCCGCGCCGAAGGACAAGAACATCAAGTCACCTAAGGACTTTGAAGGCAAAACGTATGGCGGCTGGGGCTCTCCGGTTGAGGAGATGATTATCCGCACGATTATGGAAAAGGACGGCGGCGACTATAGCAAGCTGAAGAGCGTCAACATGGGCAATGCCGATTACTTTACAGCCGTGAAGAAGGATATTGATTTCGCGTGGATCTTTTATGCTTGGACAGGTATTGAAGCAGAGCTTCGTGGTGAGCCGATTGATATGCTGTATGTCAATCAATATGCGAAGGAACTCGACTATTATACGCCGGTTCTTTCGACAAGCGAGAAGCTGATCAAGGAAGATCCTGAATTGATTAAGGCATTCATGCGTGCTACGTCCAAGGGCTATCAATATGCGATTGACAATCCAGAAGATGCAGCCAACCTGCTGCTTAAAGCTGTGCCGGATTTGAACAAAGATCTGGTTATCGCAAGCCAGAAATGGCTGAGTCCGAAGTATAAGGACGATGCACCTCGCTGGGGCGAGCAAAAGCGTGACGTATGGGCAAATTACATGAATTGGCTCGTGGGGAACAAATTAATGGATAAGAGCATTGATGTAGACAAGGCGTTTACGAATGACTTCTTGCCAGCTTCATAAGCCTATACGGTTATAGGAATAGGCAATGGGCGCATATGCGCCCTTTTGCTGTATATCGTTACCTGTGTATATCGTTACATGATATCGATACGAGATAATCGTCACCAAGACCGTTACAAGTTGATCATTACATGAGGATTGAGAAAGAGGAGGAGAAGCAAGATGGCGAACAGTTTAGTAAGCATTCAGATCGTTCCGAAGACGAAAAATGGGGAAGACGTAATTCCCTATGTAGATCGTGCAATCGAAGTCATTCAAGCATCGGGTGTGAAATATCAGGTAAATCCACTGGAGACAACGATGGAAGGCGAACTTAGCGAACTCTTCCGTATTATTGAGGATATGAACAAGGCCATGATTGAGATGGGAAGCAGCAATGTGTTGTCGCAAGTGAAGATTGTGTATAAGCCATCTGGCATTACGATGGATGAATTGACAGTGAAGTACCGGCCATGAGTGGACGTCGAATCGCGAAGATCGGCCCCCCGATCATTGCATTTATTATATTCCTCGCCATATGGCAGGCAGGAGTAATGTTGTCAGGCATTGAGAAATGGATGCTGCCCAGTCCGCTCGATATTGCACAAGAGGCTGTAAGCAATGGGGGCGGTCTGCTTATGCACACATGGGCTTCTGTTCAGTTGACGCTCATTGGCTTCTGTGTAGGCACGGCTGTTGGCTTGCTGCTGGCTTGTGCGCTTCATCCGATGCCGTGGCTGAAGCGGGCGATCTATCCGCTTGTCATAGTCAGTCAGAATATCCCGACGATTGCGCTGCTTCCGCTGCTTATGATCTGGTTCGGCTTCGGTCTCATGCCGAAGATTGTCACCATTACGCTGGTATGCTTCTTCCCCGTATGCGTGGCTACCCTGGATGGTCTTGCCCAGACAGACCGCACGATGATGAATTATATGCGTATGGCAGGCGCAAGCCGGTCGCAGCTGTTCTGGAAGCTGGAGCTGCCCCATGCACTTCCATCTGTCTTCTCAGGCTTGAAAATAGCAGGGACGTATAGCGTGATGAGTGCGATTATTTCCGAGTGGCTCGGGACGGACAAAGGGATCGGCTACTACATGGTACTGCAAAAAGCAGCCTATCGCACGGATCGCATGTTCGTGGCAATCGCAGTTGTCATTCTATTGAGCTTGGCCATGTTCGGCCTCGTATGTGCATTGGAACGGCTGCTCATTCATTGGCGCCGTGACAATAAACAGGGGTGAAGGGGGAGCGTTAAAGATGATCACAACAAACGAACAACAGCCAGTTGCCCAGCGAGATGCTGATCATGTGCATCAGCATGAGGCAGTACAGAAGCAGGCCGCTCTTGAGCTGCGTGATGTCAGCATGTCATTTGACGGTCGAGCGGGACGGCTTCATGTGCTCGATCAAGTATCCATTACGGTGCAAGCAGGAGAGTTCGTCTCAATTATTGGCCCATCCGGATCGGGGAAGAGCACACTGTTCCATCTCATTGGCGGTCTGCTTCGTCCATCAGAAGGGGATATTCTCGTCCATGGGCAGAACGTGGTTGGTCAGACAGGCCATATCAGCTATATGCCGCAGCAGCCCGCGTTGTTCCCATGGAGAACGGTGGAGGACAATGTTATCCTCGCTCCAGAAATTGCAGGCAAGCCGAAGAAGGAGGCGCGGGAGGAAGCGCGCCGCTGGCTAAGCAATGTTGGATTGACGGGTTATGAACGCTCGTATCCGCATGAGCTGTCCGGTGGCATGCAGCAGCGTGTCGCCTTCCTACGCGCAATGATGAGCCCCCATGAGCTGATGCTGCTTGATGAGCCGTTCAGTGCACTTGACGCGCTAACACGCAGTGATATGCAGCGCTGGCTCATTGACCTGTGGGAACGCAATCGCCGCTCGGTGCTGTTCATTACCCACAGCATTGAGGAAGCGCTGCTGCTGTCAGATACGATATATGTACTATCCAACCGCCCCGCGCAAGTGTTAGAGCGAGTTACTGTTCCGTTCGCGCGGCCGCGAACGGAAGCGCTGGCTTCTGAGGCCGAGTTCGTCCGCATGAAGCGCGAACTGTCCGATCTGCTGCGTAGTATACAATCTTCATCTCCTATACGTTGAAGCGTGAAGCTGTCTCTTAATAAGAGGCAGCTTTTTTTGGGGAGAATATAGAGATGAGATGCAGCCCTTTCTAATCCCTTATTGTCTATCCATTTCAAATCTTATATATGTATCCTGCCCGCTGCCTGGAATGACCCGCTGTTCATTTTCTGGTGGAAAAAGTTAGAGGCAAAGATTATAATTAAATCTCGTTAGACATGGATAGCCGCAACTCTGTGCATTGCTGTATAGAGATGACGGTGTGTCCTGAGGAGGAATGAATTCAAATGATTACGAAAGAAAGCAATCTGCGGATGGTCGTTGCCGGCCTGCTGCTTGGTATCCTGATGGCAGCCATGGACAATACGATTGTTGCAACGGCGATGCCAACGATTGTAGGCGAGATGGGCGGCTTCAATTTGTACGTGTGGGTGACGTCAGCCTACATGGTAGCGACAATGGCAGGGATGCCGATTTTCGGAAAGCTGTCCGACATGTATGGCCGCAAGCGGTTCTATGTGTTTGGTTTGCTCGTCTTCTTGGTCGGCAGTGCGCTGTGCGGAACAGCGGACAGCATGATTCAGCTTGCAATTTACCGCGCGATTCAAGGGATTGGCGGCGGTGCCGTCATGCCGATCGCGTTTACGATTATTTTCGATGTGTTCCCGCCTGAGAAGCGGGGCAAGATGACGGGGTTATTTGGTGCGGTGTTCGGAGTATCGAGTGTGGCGGGCCCTCTGCTTGGCGCATACATTACCCAGTATATCGGTTGGGAGTGGGTATTCTACATCAACTTGCCGCTTGGCCTTATCTCCCTATGGTTCATTATGCAGTTCTATAAGGAGAAGACTACGAACAAGAAGCAGCGCATTGACTGGGGCGGAGCCATTACGCTCGTCGTTGCAATCGTCAGCTTTATGTTCGCGCTTGAGCTTGGAGGCAAAGAGTACGCTTGGGATTCAACAGTTATTATAAGTCTATTTGCGATATTCCTTGTGTTCTTGATCGCCTTCTTGATCATTGAGACACGGGTGCAGGAACCGATTATTTCGTTCAATCTGTTCAAGCGCCGCTTGTTTGCGGCAAGCCAGGGTGTCGGCTTCTTCTACGGGGTGTCGTTCGTGATTGCTACCGTATATATCCCGCTGTTTGTCCAATGGGTATATGGAGGCTCGGCAACAGATAGTGGTCTCGTCTTGACACCGATGATGATCGGTTCCGTTGTGACGAGTTCGATTGCCGGTATTATGGTTGCGAAGCGCAGCTACCGCAGTTTGATGATCGTATCCGGTATTTTCTTCATCGGCGGTATGTTCGCGCTCAGTACGATTTCGACAGATACACCGCGTACGTTGTTGACGTTATATATGGTCTTAACGGGACTTGGTGTTGGCTTCTCCTTCTCCTTGCTCAGCATGTCCTCTATGCACGGCATGGAGTTTCATCAGCGTGGCGCAGCGAACTCGACCGCTTCCTTCTCACGCTCGCTTGGGATGACGATTGGTATCACCTTGTTCGGTACGATCCAGTCGCATATGTTCCAAGGGCGTTTACAGGAGGTAATGCCTGCGGGCGGTCCAGCGATGGAGCTTAAACCCGAGACACTAATGAGCGGACAGATGGGCGATCTTCCGCCTGAAGTGGCCCGGGGTCTGACAACGGCTCTCGCGGACTCGATTGCTAGCACCTTCCAATGGGCCCTCATCCCAGTAGCATGTGCGCTTGTATGTATTGCGCTTATGGGGAATGCTCGGATGATTCGAGGGGATCAAGGTCAGGGTCGTGGCGGAAATTCGAATGAGGCAAGTGAATTGAGAGCCGGAGAAATGTAAAGAAAGCAAGGCCGTAGCCTTTGAAGTGAATCGCCGCAGGATACTCGTCTAAGACGTGACGCCTGCGGCGTTTTTTGAGATGGGGGTTGAACACAATGAACGAATATGAAGTGCATGTTGTGGATGCACATATACATATTGATGGATATAAGCAAGCAGAACTCGCAGAACTGGAAGCGTCACTAAACCATCCATACTTGGATTATGTGATTGCGGTGTCTATGAATCTTGCCTCTTGCTACCACACCGAGCAATGGGCAAATCGTTATCCCGGCAAGGTACTCCCTGCATACGGATTCCATCCTGAGCAAGCTCTTCCAAGTGCTGACGAGCAGGAAGGGCTGCTGGCCTGGCTTGAGCTGCATAAGGAGAGCATGATTGCCATTGGTGAGGTTGGTTTGCCGTATTATATGCGGGAGGAGTCGCAGAAGCGCGGCGACTCATTTGACCGCTTGCCCTATATAGAGCTGCTTGAATTGTTTGTAGAGCGGGCTGCTGCATGGGATTTGCCAATTGTGCTTCACGCCGTGTACGATGACGCTCCGATTGTCGTTGATTTACTTGAGCGATATAGTGTGCGTCGCGCGCATTTTCACTGGTTCAAGGGAGATGGGAAGACGATATCCCGCATGGCTGACAACGGTTATTTCATCTCATTTACGCCAGACATCCATTATGAGGATGAGATCCGGGCGTTGGCCAGACAGTATCCAGTGGAGCAGGTGATGACGGAAACGGATGGGCCGTGGCCATTCGAAGGGTTGTATACAGGCCGACATACGATGCCCATGATGGCGCGCGATGTTGCCATCGAGTGGGCTGCACTGCAAGGTATGGACATATTGGAAGCTTCGAAGCTGCTGCGTGCGAATGCGCGGCGCTGTTACGGGGTATAAAGGTAGAAGGAACACATGTTGATGCAGCAAGCATGCAGCTTGGCTGTGTCAATAAGGTTAGATGATTGTAGATAGGATATTCGCTGAATATGAGATGGCGTATTTACGGTACATAGCAGGGGATTGTCCATACGAGTCACTGCTCCGACGAAGCACAGACAATCCCTTGCTTTTACGAGGTGGTGGTACCATGCGCTGCTCGCTGCAAGATGCTTTTCAATCCATTACAACACCATTGCAGCAATGAAGCCCGCGATAAGAAGCGGCACATTGTAATGGAGGAAAGTTGGCACGCAGGTATCCCAGATATGATCGTGCTGCCCATCTGCGTTCAAGCCGGCCGTAGGACCAAGTGTACTGTCCGAGGCAGGTGAACCAGCATCACCCAGTGCACCTGCTGTTCCGATAAGGGCAACAGTGGCTAGCGGGCTGAATCCTAGTCCGATGCACAGCGGCACGAATACAGTGGCGATAATCGGAATGGTGGAGAACGAGGAACCGATGCCAAGTGTAACAAGCAGGCCGATCGCAAGCATTAACAGCGCAGCTATTGCTCGGTTGTCGCCAACTGCCTCCACAGAAGCCCGCACAAGTGTCTCAATATGTCCCGTATCCCGCAGTACAGCGCCGAATCCAGAGGCTGACATCATGACGAAACCAATATAGGCCATCGACCGCATGCCGTCTGTGAGGACACGATCTGCTCTGCTCCATGGAATGACACGTGATAGGATGAGGATTGCCAATCCGGCGGCCGCCCCATAGATCATAGATCCCGTGCTGAGCTGTACCGTCAGCATTGCCGCGATAGCAGCGAGTCCTGACCAAGCTGCCCACTTGTTTGTTACTCCGTCTTGACCTGGGATGGGAGAAGATCCAGGCTGCGTTGTCCCTTCTATTGTTGTGTATTGACGCGGCTTGCGATAAGAGATTGCAAGTGAGACAATAAATCCGATCACCATACCAACAGCCGGAATCAGCATGGCTCGTGGGAGCAGTGATGCATCGACTGCAAGGCCATTCTTGGTTATATTGCCTGCTACAGTGTCGTGGAAGATTGCCCCGAATCCAACAGGCAGAAGCATGTATGGTGTAATAAGACCGAATGTAAGCGCGCATGCAACGGCTCTCCGATCGATGTGCAGTGAATTGAACAGCACGAGCAGCGGTGGAATGAGCACGGGAATGAAGGCGATATGCACGGGAACAGCATTTTGCGACATGCAAGCAATGAGTGCAATGGCGGCCAACACGAGATACCGTGCAGCGGCACGAGGAGCCTTCGTGCTATCCTTTCCCTGTACTAAGCTTACCGCGCCGCGCACCAGCTTGTCCGGCAATCCTGTTTCCGTCAAGCCAGCGGCGAATGCCCCCAGCAGTGCGTAGCTTAGAGCAATTCCGGCATTGTCTTTCAGTCCTTCTCCGAAGACATCGAGTACGCGAGATATGCTAAGGCCTCCTGCTAGCCCGCCTACAACAGTAGCTGTCAGCATCGCAAGTACAACATGTACGCGAAGCATACTTAATCCGAATAATATTGCCAATGATAGTAGTACTGCATTCATCGTCTGATGCCACCTTTATTTCAACTTTACGTTTGCGTCACTATAATACCTAATTAAAACATTACCACTTTACCATAGCAACGTACAATCATTTCCTGTAACGCTCAACCTCTTTGTATTTTTAACGTACGATGTGTTCTTTACAAAAATTACTAATAATATCCGTCTTCGAACTGATGTGATCTTTGCCTGATTGCTATACACTAATAAAGTTCATGTCAAATTAGAGATAAATGAACTGCTATTTGTTATATGTGGAGGGAGAGTTGTCTATGACTCATGCACAATCTGGGAATGTACAGTCGGGCGAGAACAAGTCCGTCTTTAGTTTGTTCCGCAATCGCTTTGTCCAAGCGATTATGGTTGCGGGTCTATTTATGCAAATTGGGGTATGGGTACGGAACTTTGCTGTCCTTTTGTTTGTCATGGAAATGACGAATGGAGATCCGTTCGCCGTTTCAATGGTATCCGTAGCTGAGTTTGCGCCTATCTTTATTTTTTCCTTTATCGGAGGAACATTCGCAGACCGGTGGCGTCCAAAGCGGACCATGATATGGTGTGACTTCCTAAGTGCTTTGTCTGTGTTCGCAGTGATGTGGACGATCGTCTTAGGAGATTGGCATGCCGTTTTCTTCACGACCTTTATTTCAGCTATTTTGTCTCAATTCTCGCAGCCTTCATCCATGAAGCTGTTCAAGCAGCACGTACCAGAGGAGATGCTGCAGGCCGGCATGTCGATATTCCAGACGATGGTAGCCTTGTTCATGGTTCTAGGTCCAGCAATCGGCACGACCATTTTCCAACATTATGGGATACAAGTGTCGCTTGTGATTACAGGGATTGCGTTCATTCTGTCAGCAGTAGCACTTCTGTTCCTTCCTGCTGATCATGCAGAGGACAAAGAGAAGCATAAGCAAACGAATGTGGCGCAGGAACTGGCGGCAGGCTTCCGCTATGTCATGAAGAGTCGCCTATTGAAGCCGCTTGGCGGTTGTTTTGCTTTTGCTGGATTGGCAATTGGATTGATTCAACCGATGGGTGCCTTCCTTGTAACTGAACGGCTTGGATTGCCGAAGGAGAATCTTAGTTACTTGGTGATGGTTAACGGGGGTGCAATGCTTATTGGCGGTGCGCTAGCCATGGGCATTTCGAAGAAGCTGCTTCCGCAGCACATGCTGGCTGTAGGGATGCTGATGAGCAGCGGAGGCATGCTGATGGCAGGCCTCTCTACGCAATTGTGGCTGACGCTGGTTGCTCAGTTCATCAGTGGATTGTTCTTGCCTTGCATTCAAATCGGGATCAACACGATGATTTTGCAAAATACTGAAGGTGATTTCATCGGTCGCGTTAATGGTATTCTTAGCCCGATGTTCACGGGTGCCATGGTACTGACGATGTCATTATCAGGAGGTATTAAGCAGCTTACTTCTATTGTATTTATATATGAGGTAGCAACCGTGCTCTTCATATTGGGTATTCTCGTGATGCTTCCAATCTTGCTTACGCGCAAGCCATCACCGAATGATTCGCTTCAGCGGACGACAGGTACGGAAGGCTAATGCTTTTCAATACGAGAGATGCTGATTCTATTTGTCCGTAACAGACTTACACGAATCCTGCTCGAATAGAATATCGGAACAACTGCGGCGGCCCATTGACATTGGGTACGCCGCGTGTTCATAATATAGGGATAATAGTTGCAAGACAGGTCAACAATTGATGACGAGAACGAGTACGCTATGAAGCAGTCTGAAGAGAGTCGACGGGTGGTGCGAGTCGATGGCTGACATGGC
>Ga0209025_1003142_pt1 | contig 16132 bp, 16 predicted proteins | sample AraplaMF_Col_mLB_FD_184256 | JGI IMG/M metagenome (GOLD analysis project Ga0209025, IMG submission 184256) | Arabidopsis root microbial communities from the University of North Carolina, USA - plate scrape MF_Col_mLB (SPAdes) (version 2) | ecosystem: Host-associated > Plants > Roots > Endosphere... | reverse complement strand
TGTCATAACCATGCCATCTAAAATAAGCATGTTACCGAATTCTTCAGTTTCAACCATATCAAGCTTTTGAAATTCTGTTTGCTCCGTATGTAAAGTGCGGTTAATACGTGCTGTAATTCCAAAATGCTTTGTTTGTTTTTCCGTGAACCATAGTTCCATTGTGCGATCACGCCTTTCGTTGCAAATTATAATGTGGACACCATTAATGTCCCCTAACAAAAATAAAACAAAACATATAAAATGTATAGTTAAAAATTATAAAAATACCGTAAATATATTTGAAACAAATTGTTTTCGTTCGTATATTTGGTCAATTATGTATAAAACAGTAAGAAAACCCTTTCCTAAGAAAGGGTTTTGCTCTAACTTTTTACATTTTCACGAATTGGTAGACAAATCATCACACATCCAACTAGCGCAACAATTCCTCCTACTAAAAACGGACTTTGCGGTGAAATCATGTGACCGAGAACTCCCGATAAAATCGGTGCGATTGCTCCGCCTAACCAACGAACGAAGTTATATACACCAGATGTGATAGATCTTTCATAAGGCGAGATATCCATTACGTAACTTGTAAATAATGCATTATTAAGACCAGATGCTAGACCTGATAAAACGATCAGTACAATTTGTAACCACATTACTTGCACGAAGAATAATAAGACTAAAAAGCAAGCAAATACAAGTAAGCTAAAACGCAGTAACATTTTTGGTTCATAGTTCTCTTCTAATCGATGGGCAAGTTTAGCTGAACCATACGCTAATGCAAGACCCCACCCGCAAAAGACGAATCCAAGCTGAATAGCAGATAAATGTAAAATAAGCGGTGAATATGCCAAAACAACAAAGAAAGCATAGTAATATAACATCCCGGAAATGGCACCTTGTATGAAAGGTTTATACTTCACTAGGTTAAGTAATTCTTTCAATCCAGCTGACTGACGTTTCACTTTGCGCTCTGGTTCTTTTACAAAAAAGAAAACAAGAATAAATGCTAAAGCAATTAAAACACTTGTCGCAAAAAACGGATAACGCCAAGAATACCCACCTAATAAACCACCTAACAACGGACCACCTGCCATACCTAAGCCAATCGCAGCCTCATACAATCCAACCGCTTCATGTACTTCTTTACTCAGTGCAATTAATAGTGTCATTGCCGTTGCGAAAAACATCGCATTTCCTAGACCCCAGCCAGCACGAAAAATAGATAACTGCGCAATTGTTTGTGACAACCCACAAATGCATGCAAACACTGTTACAATCGCAAGACCGATTGTCATCATCCTCTTATCACCAAATCGTGCTGCAAGAAGACCAGCTGGCAGCATCATAATGGCCATCGTTAAAATATAAGCTGTAAATAACATTTCTACTTGCCAATGTGTTGCGCCAATTTTCTCGGCGATGATTGGCAAAATGGGATCGACTACCCCAATGCCGGAAAAGGCAAGAAACGTAGCGACTACTGTAATGAGTCTCCCCGTTCGTTGTTTACTCTCCATATAAATCATTCTCCTCTTTCTAAAAACTTCGTTGCTTTTTCTAAGCTATGTTCTAATTCTTCTTTCACACGCTTCATTTGTAACATTTTCTTGTCTAGCGTCTCAATTTGATTTGCCAGCATATTGGCTATTTCTTGAATGACTTCCCGATCACGCGGATTTTCACTATTTTTTCTTTGCTCCATACGTTCTTTAAGGGATAAGAAATACTGCATTTCTTGAAGCGTAATACCTAATACTTCTTTCGCTTCTACAATTTTTTTTATTTTCTCCACGTCTTCGTCAGTATATAGGCGAATATTCCCTTCACTACGCTCTGGTGGATGAATTAAGCCAATTTCCTCATAATAACGAAGAGTCCGCTTTGTTAAACCAGTTTGTTTAGTTACTTCCTCAATTTTATACACGTCTATCCCTCCCAACATTATTACATTTTACGTTAACGTTAACTTTTGTGCAACTATTACACATTTGTAAATTTTCCTTAAACGGTTGTCTTTTGAATTACTCAGTTTCATAATTGAATTAAAATAAAGAAGAAGTTCATTAGTTAGTAAAAATATATACAAGTATAATCAATTATAGCGCAATGTAATTACGCGAAGATTGTGATTATATGAGTTAACATTATAAGCCAAAGAATTTGCAGAATTGTTAAACGCGCCCGCTATTGTCCTATACAGATGGGATAATGATGGTAAATTAAAGGCTTTTAGAACCCCCACTAATAGAAAGTATTATAAATATGAACAGTATCTTGAGTATACGGGTAGCTCTAAGAAACAAATTGGTAGAAAGACTATTATCTATACAAGGGTTCAACTTCTAATTATTCTACACATTTTTAGCTGTCGTATATACGGGTTAAGAAAATACAAGAAAAAAATTGCAAAGGATGAGGAAGTTGAAAAAAGCCTACAAGATAGAAATTAGCCCTACTCAAGAACAAAAATCTAAAATACATCAAACTATTGGGGTTAGCAGATTTATCTACAATTTCTACATTTCTCACAATAAAGAGGTTTATGAAAAAGAAGGTAGATTTGTAAGTGGAATGGATTTTTCCAAGTGGTTAAACAACGAATATATACCTAATAATGAGGATAAAGCATGGAGAAAAAGTGTGTCGTCTAAATCCACAAAGCAAGCTATTATGAATGGAGAAAAAGCGTTTAAAAGATTTTTTACAGGGGTTAGTGGATTTCCTAGATTTAAAAAGAAGAAAAATCAAGATGTAAAATGTTACTTCCCTAAAAACGCCATTGTGAAAAGCGGGACAGTTTCTCAAAAAGCAGGGAGATATTATGTATCCATACTTTGTGAAGTAGAAGAAACAAAAGTAAAGCCAAAGTTGGAGGAAACAGGGTTAGGGATTGATTTAGGGATTAAAGATTTTGCTATTTGTAGTACCGGAGAAGTTCACGAAAACATTAATAAAACAGATAAAGTAAGAAAGCTAGAAAGAAAACTAAAACGTGAGCAACGCTCTTTATCGCAAAAGTATGAAAATCTAAAAAAGAGAGGTGAAACGTCTGTTACTAATAAAAGAGCGAATATAGACAAAAATATTCTTAGAATACAAAAACTACATGCTCGATTGTCCAATATACGATTAGAGTATATAAAAGCTGTTGTGAATACGTTAGTGAAAACCAAACCGACTTATATCACAATAGAGGACTTGAATGTAAAAGGGATGATGAAGAATAAGCATCTATCTAAAGCGGTCGCGGGGCAATGTTTTTATACGTTTCAAACATGGTTATTAGCAAAGTGTAAAGAATATTGCATTGAATTACGCCAAGTAGACAGATTTTATCCTTCTTCTAAATTATGCTCATGTTGTGGCCATAAGAAAGTGGATTTAAAACTGTCTGACAGAGTGTATACATGTGAGTGTGGAAATGAAATGGATAGAGACTTAAACGCATGCATCAACCTTCTACAAGCAAAAGAATATACCATACTAACATAAATAGTAGGTATATATGTACGGTGGGCTACATCGGAATTAACGCCTGTGGAGAGCCATATAAACCAAAGTAGCGAGTAGTTGGCAAAATGGGGTTCATAGAAGCAGGAAAACTCTAAGAGTATACATTTGTATATATTTTTAGTAGCAGAACTCATTATGAAACAACCACTTATTCTTGCGCATCGTGGTGTGAGAAGTACACACCCTGAAAATACAATGATTGCTTTTCAAGAAGCAGAGCGCGTTGGTGCGCATGGCATTGAACTTGATGTACACGTATCAAAAGATGGCGAACTTGTTGTTATTCATGACGAAACTGTGGATAGAACAACAAATGGAACAGGGCTTGTCCGTGAACAAACAGCCGAACAATTGCAAGCACTCGATGCTGGTAGTTACAAGGATTCTTCTTTTCATGAAGCAAAAATCCCAACACTCCGCGAGGTGCTTATTTGGCTTTCTACAACAACACTGCAATTAAATATTGAATTAAAAACAGATGTTATTCGTTACCCAGGTATAGAGGAGAAAGTTGTAGATCTTGTTCGCGAATTTCATCTTGCTAATCAAATTGTATTTTCTTCGTTTAACCATGAATCCGTTGCCCTACTTGCAGCTTTAGCGCCAGAGATTCCCCGTGCGATTTTATACGATGAACCGCTTGCAGATCCAATTACTGAAGCAAAAAAAAGACAAGCTAATGGCCTCCATCCAAACTTCAAATTACTTACAAAAGAGTTTGTACAAACGGCCCAGCAACAAGGATATATATTCCGCCCTTATACAATTAATGAATATGAGGATCTGCAAAAGATGATAGATTACGGCGTTGATGTCATCATTACCGACTGGCCAGCACGTGCCTTTGAGCTTCTTTCTTAATAAGAAGCTCTTTTTTTATATAAATCAAAATGAATTTATATAGTTTAAAAACAATCCAAAACCTCAATACTAGTAAAAGCATGCTATGAGGGGTGACAAAAGAAATGGAACTTACGACAAATGAAAAACAAGCGAAATATAAGCGCTTTTTCCTTACTGCACTGCTATCATGTGTCCTTTTCTTTGTTTTTACCATTTTCATTGTGTTACTTGTTGCGAAAATTTTAGGACCACCACCTGTTGCGGTTCCACAAACAACTATCTTTTATGCAAATGACGACTCGGTTATGGGGCAAAGTCATGGGGCACAGGAACGATATAACGTGTCACTCGATCACATTTCATCTTACGTAAAAGAAGCAACACTTTCTATTGAAGATCAGCGCTTTTATAACCATCATGGGTTTGATGTAAAACGCATAGGCGGGGCGGTGATTGCTGACATTAAAGCGATGGAAAAAGTACAAGGTGCGAGTACAATTACACAGCAATACGCACGTAATTTATATTTAGATCACGATAAAACATGGAAACGAAAGCTATTAGAGGCAATGTACACCATTCGCCTAGAAGTGAATTATAATAAAAATGATATTTTACAAGGCTATTTAAACACAATTTATTACGGGCATGGTGCCTATGGAATCGAAGCAGCGGCCCGCCTCTATTTTAGTAAAAATGCGAAAGATTTAAATTTAGCAGAAGCAAGTATGCTCGCAGGTATTCCAAAAGGACCAAGTTTGTATTCTCCCTATTTGCATAAAAACCGGGCAAAAGAAAGACAAGCCCTCATTTTAAATGAAATGGTAGAACAAGGATATATCACAAAACTAGAAGCAGCAGCGGCAAAACAAGAACAACTCGGCTTCGCTCCGCTTGAAAAAGAAGAAGTAGCTGAAATAGCGCCTTATTTCCAAGGTGCCGTGCAAACTTCTCTCATTAATGATGCTGGTCTCGATGAGCAAACGGTAGCGCGAGGTGGCCTGCGTGTCTACACAACGTTAGATCCAAAGCTACAAAAAATTGCCGAACATGCAGTAAACGAAACCATTCCAAGTACAACGGAGATAGAAACAGCCATTGTATCTATGAACCCCAAAACGGGCGAAGTTATGTCTCTCATCGGCGGACGTGATTATAAAAAAAGTCAGTTCAACCGGGCAACACAGGCGTACCGGCAACCAGGTTCAACGTTTAAACCTTTTTTATATTACGCCGCTCTTGAGCAAGGATTTACACCAGCAACCCGCTTAAAAAGCGAACATACCGTGTTCACATTAGGCGATGGTGTTTCAAAGTATAATCCGACTAATTATAAAAACTACTACGCCGATGATTTTATTACAATGACGCAAGCATTAGCTGTTTCCGACAATGTATACGCTGTAAAAACACATCTTTTCTTAGAAGAAAAATCACTTGTAAAAACCGCAAAACAATTTGGAATTACAAGTTCATTAAAAGATGTCCCATCGCTTGCGCTTGGAACATCTCCCGTAAAGCCACTTGAAATGGTAAATGCTTATAGCTTGCTTGCTAACGGCGGGAAACGAGTAAAGCCAACATTTATTCGGCGCGTAGTCGATCATGACGGCAACATCTTGTATGATGCTCATTTAGAAAACAAACAAATTCTTGATGAGAACAATGCCTTTGTAATGGAAGAAATGATGACGGGTATGTTTAATAAAAAGCTAAGTAGCTATACCTCCGTCACGGGGCAAAACCTGATTCCAAAGTTATCCCGCACGTATGCCGGAAAGTCCGGTTCAACCGAGACAGACAGCTGGATGATTGGCTTTACACCAAATCTCGTAACAGGTGTTTGGGTCGGCTATGATAAACAAAAAACAATCTCTAATCCAACTGAGCAAGTCTATGCAAAAAATATGTGGGCAACGATTATGGAGAAAGGATTAGAAGAAACCCCGAAACAAGACTTTAAAAAACCGGCCAATGTAGTCGCGCTAAACATTAACCCTGAAAACGGGAAAATCGCCACGAAAGGGTGCCCCGTTTCTGTCAAAATGTATTTTGTAAAAGGGACCGAACCAACGGAGTACTGCATGGATCATATTGACGAGAAAGATGAATTTGAAGCAGTGCTAAAAGAGAAGGACAAAAATAAACAAAGCTGGTGGAAGAAGTATTTTCCGTGGTAAGGAAAATGAAATGAATAAGAAACTGACTTCAAAAGGTACATAAGTGCCTTTTGAAGTCAGTTCTTTTTCCGTTATCGACCGTTCTTTGCAATATATCGGCGCTTTTCACGATATATCGACCACTCTTTGGAATATATCGGCGCTTCGACACAACTTAAAGATTCCTCGACGACATTCGACACACAAGTAGTCGATTCGCTGAGCATCTTTCCTTTCTATTCATCATTATCATTTACGATCGCTAATACTTGATGGTCTTCCCATTTTCCATTTATCTTTACGTTTTTCCTTGCAATTCCCTCTTTATGAAAGCCTGATTTCTCTAACACTTTTATTGATCCGGTATTATGTGGCATAACGCCCGCTTCAATCCGATGAAGCTTTAGTTCATCGAATGCGTAAGACACAACTAGCTTAACAGCCTCTGTCATATATCCCTTCCCATTATGATGTTTATCTAAGGTATATCCAATAAAGCAATTTTGCAAAGAGTAGCGTAGTACTTCAAATAATGCAACAGACCCGATTAACTCTCCCGTTTCATTTAGATAAATGCCAAATGAATACTCCTCATCAAGCTCCTGCTTTTCATTCCCTTTTCGAATACGTTCCTTTTGACCGTCTAACGTATAAAAATTATCCTCTCGTAACGCTGTATACAGTTGAAAAAAATCTCGGTTTTTCGATTCTAAATGCATCATAGCTTCTGCATCACATTCTTCTAAACTTTTTATGAAAATAGACTCCCCACTTATTCTCATGTATCCATCTCTCCTTCCCCATTTACATACATATTTCTGACAAATATCGGCATTTCCTGCTCTCTTCAATTAAAAACATGTTTTCAAACAAACCCCAAATGACACATAAGCGCCTTTTGAAGTCAGTTCTTTTTCCGTTATCGACCACTCTTTGGAATATATCAGCGCTTTTCGCGATATATCGGCGCTTCGACACAATTTAAAGATTCCTCGACGACATTCGACGCAAAAGTGATCGATTCGCTGAGCTGAATCATACCGAAAATTGAAAGGAGCCGACTAAAAAGTGGACTTTTTAGTCGGCTCCTTATATATAAACCCAAAAGTTTCACTTTTGAGCAGCCTCACCTATTACTCTCCTAACAATTCACTACGTAATTTCTCACTAGAAGAATTCCATAGCTCCTCATTATGCTCTTTTAAGAATGTTCCAAGCACTTTTTTAGAAGGTTCATCCATATGATCAACCATAATGTAACGCTTTAATGATTTATCCATTTTATTTACGTGCTCTGGAAGTGATTTATAACCACGGCGAATTTCACGGTCTACAGTCATTTCACATGCAGTTACACCTGCATAATACGCGCCGTTTGCTGTGCGCTCAATTGTTACCCAAACAAGCCAGTACGGTTTTGCATTTGGTACTCCTTCTTTATTGATTAAAAATTTAATACCTTTTTCAACGGCACTGCGGGCATGCATTGCTCCAATATCTACAACTGCCGTTCCTTCTGTTACATCAATAATAACAGGAGAAATATTTTCAAGACTTAATGCGCCGACTCCAAAGCCGCCGTGTCCATCTGTAGAGTCATTTTTAATAATATTAAAACCAATTTGTTTCTTTTTCTCTGCCACAGAAAAGCCTCCCCTTCTAATACAATCCAAATAATGGTCCAATTATAGTATGCAGCATACCTAAAACTTGTGGAATGACAACTTGAAATATTGGTTGAATCGTATAGCGATCTAACGGTGTAATGACAAGAATCAATAAAAGGATTGCACCGTATTTTTCATATTGCGTCATTTTCGCACGTATATTAGTTGGCGCTAGGTCTTCCAAAACACGGTAGCCATCTAATGGCGGGATTGGTATCAAGTTAAAAATAAACAGAACGATATTAATCCCGATAAAAATTTGAAAGAACTGAAATAGCGTCTCTCCTACTGCTACTGGGACTGCTTCAATCACTCCAAATTTCAGCAAGCTATACCAGGCAGCAAGTCCAAAAGCACCCAATAATAAATTACTGATTGGCCCCGCAATCGAAACGCAAACCCCCGCAAGGCGCGGACGTTTAAAGTTATATGGGTTTACCGGCACAGGGCGCGCCCATCCAAAACCGATAAACAAGAATGCGATTGCACCAATCGGATCGATATGAGAAAGGGGCGATATTGTTAAACGCCCTTGATTCTTCGCCGTTAAATCTCCAAATTTATAAGCAACATATGCATGTGCAAACTCATGTACAGAGAGTGCGATTGCAACTGCAAGAGCTAACAACGGTAACTCGTGCAATGGGTATCTAAAGAAATTATCCATACTTCATCTCCTTCTTAATAATCCAAATAAAAAATCTTTTATTTTCTAATTGCGCTCTTCAAGAATCCGTTATAATAGTACTGTAATCTACATAAAAGGAGCGATACATATGCCATACGTAACAGTGAAAATGTTAGAAGGTCGCACAGAAGAGCAAAAGAAAGCCCTTGCTGAAAAAGTAACAGCTGCAGTAAGCGAAACTACTGGTGCACCAGAAGAAAAAATCGTTGTATTCATTGAAGAAATGTCTAAAAATCATTACGCAATTGGCGGAAAGCGCTTAAGCGACCAAGAATAATCATCGATGTAAGAGAAGCAGCTGTGCTGCTTCTCTTACTCTTTTCCTTCTAATAAACGAATAATTTTTTCTTTTATTTTCCCTTTTCTTCCATCTTCATACAGTAAATCATGCGGATAGAATAGCTTTTGATCTGTTCTCTTTTTACCTGTAATTGCTTCCACAATGTCCGACTCACGAGACAATTCACGCAGTTCTCCATTTGGCATAAGCAGTAAAATCGGCAAGCGTTCTTCCTCTTCACCTGCACGGTAAAAGTCATACGGCAGATCCGACGTAGAATCTACCACTAAATAATATTCTGGATCAAGCCCAATCTTCTTAAATAAATTATTTAATTCTACCCAATTGTTTAACCCGTGCTTTTCTGTAAAATCAACGCACTTGAACAAGTTACGGTTCATAAAACGGCGGCATAAATCACTTAAAATAGCATCCTCTTCTTCTTGCCATACTTGGAAGTAATAATACATAACATTCTCGTCTAGCTTCAAATAATCCTCTACCGTTACTTCCCCTTCAAATAAAGAATAGAAATGAACAGGATGATATTTAAATGTATAGTACTGTTCATGCAACGCTTTCGCACGGTGCAAAATTTTTGTCAAAATCACTTCCGCACTGCGCGTGACTGGATGAAAATATACTTGCCAGTACATTTGATAACGGCTCATAATGTAATGTTCAACAGCATGCATCCCGCTATATTTAATCACAACTTGATTATTAAATGGACGCATTACCCGTAATATTCGTTCCATATCAAAGTTTCCATATTTCACACCTGTGAAATACGCATCTCGTAATAAATAGTCCATGCGATCTGCGTCAATTTGGCTAGAAATCATACTAATTGCTAATTTATTAGTAGAAGTTTTCGCAATGACATCCGCTACTTTTTGCGGAAACTCACGATCAACTCGGCTTAATACCTCTTGGATTTCTGTATCACCGACAATAATTGCTTGTGTAAATTTTTCATGATTCAAATTAAAAACTTTTTCAAATGAATGAGAAAAAGGACCATGTCCAACATCGTGAAGAAGTGCTGCACATAAGCACAACAAACGATCTTCTGCATTCCAATCCGGTCTTCCATCAAACACATCATCAATCATGCGGCGAATAATTTCATAGACACCTAGTGAATGAGCAAAGCGACTATGCTCCGCACCGTGAAATGTAAAAAATGTCGTCCCTAGCTGCTTAATACGGCGCAGACGTTGAAACTCTTTCGTTCCAATTAAATCCCAAATTACGCGATCGCGTACATGCACATATTTATGCACTGGGTCTTTGAACACTTTCGTTTCATTTAATTTATCACTTACATATGCCATTACACTTCACTGCCCTCCATTATACGTTCTTACCTCTATTATAAACGAAAGGCGAAACAGAAAGAAATGAAAGACTGTATATTCCTGCATGAAAATAAAATCACCTTCCAAAAACGAAGGTGATTTTCTCCATCATTATTATTTTCCTAAAATAAACGTAGATAGCTCGTTTAATAACATCTCTTTACCAAGTGGAAAATATCCTTTATTTAAATCTTCGTTTTTAATCATATACACGCGGTTATTTTTTACAGCGTTCATATTTTTCCAAATGGTTTCTTCTTGGAATTCTTTTAGACGCTGCGTACCATCACCTGTTGTGAATACAAATAAGAAATCTGGATTGTAATCAATTAATGCTTCCTTTTGTAATTGTACTAACGGCTTGTCTGCTGGAGTACCATTAACTGCTGGCAATTTTAAATCTTTAAATAGAATACTACCGTATCCATAGTCACCGTACACACGGAATGCATTCGGATATGCTGCCATTACCATGAATTTTGCATCACCAGTTTTAGCAACGATTTGATCATGTAATTTGTTTGCCTTTTCATCGTATTTCTTTAACCATGCAGCTGTTTCTTGTTCTTTATTGAAGATTTTTCCTACTTCTTCAAACTTCGGACGCCATTGATCTAATGGAGTACTTAACATAACTGTTGGTGCAATTTTAGATAACTGATCATAAATTTTTCCCTGACGATTGTTTACTAAAATTAAATCTGGTTTTGCAGCGGCGACTGCTTCAATGTTAATTTTATCTCCCCAAGCAGAACCAACTGGTTTTACACCTTTTAATTGTTCTGCAATATGTGCATCAATTTTTTCTTGCGTCGTATTTGCCGTAATAACCGGCTTCATACCTAAAATTAATAACTCTTCTGTTGACCCACTTAAATCCGCAATTTTCTTTGGATTTGCAGGGATTTTAATTTCTCCTTTTGCATGTTTTACAACACGCTCTTCACTTTTTGCGTCTGCTTTCTTTTCTTCTTTCTTATCAGAAGAACAAGCTGCAAATAATATAGAAGTAATCGCTAATACGAAAACTAGTAGAGTAGCTTTGAATTTCTTCATATTTTCCTCTCCTTATCTTGTTATAGTGAAAGTGCTACAAGCAAACCCCTTTCTTTATAGGAGGGCGAGAGCATCTGGCCGTGCATAGCAGCGACTTATATGTCAAAAAATCAAGATATATAACTATTTATACAAATTTCTGGAAGTCACACCTTTTCCCGTTCTGACGGGCAGTAATCTACTGGCGCAATTTACCGCCCACTAGAACAACCTTAGACCAGCTTACGCACTCGTCATTAAGTCATAAGTAAGACAAATTGGTTTGCCACCAACGGGACATGGAACCATTTGTGCTTCAATTTCAAACACTTCGCGAAGCGTTTCAGATGTCATGACTTCATCTGGCGTTCCTTGTTTCATTAGTTTCCCTTCTTTTAATGCAAGCATATGATCAGAAAAACGAGAAGCGTGATTGAGATCGTGAATAACCATCACGATTGTTCTTCCTTCTTCTTCATTTAACTTTCTTAATAAGTTCAGCACTTCAAGTTGATGTGCCATATCAAGGTATGTTGTTGGCTCATCTAGTACAAGTAAATCCGTTCCTTGTGCTAGCGCCATTGCAATCCAAACGCGTTGACGTTGTCCGCCTGACAGCGCCTCTGCCGGACGATTTGCAAATTCCTTCATACCAGTCACATCAAGCGCCCAGCGAATGTAACGATAGTCTTCTTCCGATAGCGTACCGAACCCTTTTTGATGTGGAAAACGCCCATATGAAACGAGTTCAAATACAGTAAGACCTGTTGGCACTTCTGCTGTTTGCGGCAAAATTGCCATCTTTTTCGCAATTTCCTTCGTCGGCTGTTTCTCAATTTCCTTTCCGTCCAAATAAACAGTACCTCGTTTTGCTTTTAAAATACGCGATGCTGTTTTCAGAAGCGTAGATTTCCCGCATCCGTTCGGACCAATGATGGTCGTAATTTTCCCTTCAGGTATTTCAACAGACAACCCATCAATAATTAAATTTTCACTATATCCAACAGATATCGACTCAACTGATAAAGATGGCATATAGATCGTCTCCCCTATCTTGTTTTTATAAGTAAATAAATAAAATACGGCGCGCCAATTACTGAAATGACAAGACCAACCGGTATTTCTGATGTTGTAAGTAAGCTGCGCGAAAGAAGATCGGAAAACAATAACAATAATGTTCCGATGAGCGCAGCAGTTGGCAGCATAATTTGATATTTTCCGCCTACTAAGCGGCGGGCAAGATGCGGCGCCATTAATCCAATAAAGCTGATTCCCCCAGCAACCGCAACAGATGCACCCGCTAAGCAAACAGCGATAAATAATAGCTTACGGCGCTCTTTCTCAACGTTCAAACCGAGGCCCGTTGCCGCTGCATCTCCTAAATTCATTACATTTAAAATAGGTGCTCTCATAAAAGCAATTGGTAAGAAAATAAGCATCCATGGCAATACGCTTAATACGAACTTCCAATCTGTCCCCCATAAGCTTCCCGATAACCAAATCGTAGCAAAGCGGAAATCATTCGCTGTCATTTTCATCGAGAATACTAAGCTCACAGCACTAAACCCAGCTGCTACAGCAATCCCAACGAGAACTAATCGAACCGGCGAAACACCGTCTTTCCAAGCAAGTGCGTAAATAATGACCGCCGCTACTATTGCACCAACTAAAGCAAAAAACGGCAAAATGAATACAGATACAAACGAAGTCATCGTTACTTTCCCAAATACGAAATAAACAAACATTACAACTGACAGTCCCGATCCAGCATTAATACCAATAATTCCTGGATCGGCAAGTGGGTTACGTGATAATCCTTGCATAATTGCACCGGATACTGCTAAAGCTGATCCGACTAAAAGAGCAACAATCATTCGCGGCATCCGAAAATCAAATAAAATTGTTGTTTGATCTTCTGCTCCAAGACCAACGAGCGTTTTCAGCACTTCAATTGGTGAAATTTTGAACGTACCTGTATTTAAGCTAATGAAAAATACGATGCAAATGAACAGACCAATGCTAGATAAAATTGAGATGTTTTTTCTCGTTAATATTCCTTGCCTCACATTTTCCCTCTCCCTTCTTTACGCGCTAAGTAGAGGAAGAATGGCACACCAATCATCGCTGTTACAGCGCCAATCGGTGTTTCAAACGGCGGATTAATAATACGTGAGATCATATCAGCACATCCAACAAGTAATCCCCCTAAAACGACAGAACATGGGATAATCCAGCGATAATCTGATCCCACAAGAAAACGTGTTAAATGCGGGATAACAAGACCAACAAATCCAACAGACCCAGCTATAGAAACGGCACTACCTGTAAGCACAAGTACAAGAATTGTTCCAATAAACTTAATAAGCTTCGTATTTTGTCCAAGGCCAATGGCAATTTCTTCACCAAAACTTAAAATCGTAATGTACCTTGCTAGCATAATCGCAATAATTAGACAAACAAGACCAACTGGAAGCAACATGTTTAAACTCGTCCATTTCACACCAGCAACGCCGCCTGCATGCCACATACTAACTTCTTGCGCTAGATTAAAATATAAAGCAATCCCAGATGAAATTGCGCCTAGTAAGGCACTAATTGCCGCTCCAGATAACGCTAACTTAATTGGTGTTAATCCGCCCGGAGACGCTGCTCCAATTCCGTATACGATACTTGCACCAAATGCTGCACCGATGAAAGAAGCAATGACAAACATGAAATATGGCGAGTTTGGGAAGAATACAAACATGATGGCAATGCCAAATACCGCCCCATCTGTAATCCCCATCAGTGATGGAGATGCAAGTGGGTTTCGCGTCATCCCTTGCATAATTGCACCAGATACCGCTAAAAATGCTCCTACAGCTACTCCTCCAATTGCTCTTGGAAGACGCAATTCTTGAATGACACTATGATGTGTAATAGATATATCAAACTGAAATACAGCTTGCCATACTGTTTTCAAACTAATATCAGCAGCACCAAATGAAATAGAAGTAGCCATACTTAAAGCTAATAAAGCAGTTCCAACGATTAAAATGATTAAGGCGATAAGCGGACGACTTTTCACCTCTTTTATGTCTACTGATTCTTCTTCATAAACCTTTCTCATACTCACTTCCATATGCAACATCCTAACTTTCAATATGTATAACAAGAAAATGAATTTCATTCTCATTAAGAAGCAAAAAAAAAGAAAATCAAGAATATAACTCGACTTTTGATAATGATTCTCAATATCGTTTTCTTTTATTCTACAAACGCAAGGTGACACTTGTCAATCATAAATTTTGTGATATAAAACTTTTTTACATTTCACAAAACAAAAAAAAGATACGACATCGTATCTTTTTACTTGCTTAACTTTTCTTCAATTTTTTTAATTAACTCATCTTCATTTGGCGCTGCAACTGGACGATTATTTACAAATGCAAATGACTTTTTACGACCAGGACCGCAATATGATTGACAACCAACTTGAATATCTGCACATCCATCTATTTTCTTTAAACGCGGTACTAACGTCTTCACATTCGTTGCCTGACAATCATCACACACACGAAATTCGTTTCCCATTTTATATAACACTTCCTCTATTTGAAACTTTTCTCAAGTACATATAACAATAAACGCTAAATGGTATTTTACCTTTCTTTTCGATGTGATGCAAGTTTTCTTCCCGCAAGAAACAAATGGTATACAAACATATTTCCGCTCAAAATCTACCATAATTTTGGGAGCTTTGTATAAAAGTAATTCATTTTGTCCATTCTAAAAATAAGATATTGATAAAAAGAAAGGGAGATGAATCTATGAAAGTAAGACAAGACGCTTGGACTGAAGAAGATGATTTACTTCTTGCTGAAACTGTTTTACGTCACGTTCGCGAAGGAAGTACACAATTAAATGCCTTTGAAGAAGTTGGTGATAAATTAAATCGCACCTCGGCAGCTTGCGGTTTTCGCTGGAATGCTGTCGTACGCTATAGTTACGATCAAGCATTACAACTTGCGAAAAAGCATCGCAAAGACAAAATGCGCGCAAATGGGGGCGAGCAATCGAAAAAACGCCTTTTATATACACCACCGTCTTCACCTACTGCTATAACGGCTGATGAAAATATTAGTATCGAAACCCAGCAACCTGTTCAAACTATACAAACTACGCAAGCGATGCCAACAAACTCTTCAATTGCGATGCATGACGTAATCCATTTTCTACAATCTCTCGGAACTTCTAATGTAAAAGTATCCGCACTCGAAAGAGAGAATGAGAGATTGAAACAAGACATCGTTGAATATATGAGAAAAAATGCTGAACTAGAAAAGAAAGTGGAAAAGTTAGAACAGCAATCCACAACCGTTCAAGAAGATTACGAGACGCTCATGAAAATTATGAACCGTGCACGTAAACTGGCATTAATGGACGACGAAGAACGTACACAAACATCATTTCGCATGGACCGCAACGGAAATTTAGAAAAAATTGCAGAATAAAAAGAAAGGCTGACCCAGAAGGCGCATAAACGCCTTCTGAAGTCAGTCTTTCTTCTGTTATCGACCGTTATTTACAATATATCGGCGCTTTTCATGATATAT
>Ga0209025_1003136_pt1 | contig 16165 bp, 20 predicted proteins | sample AraplaMF_Col_mLB_FD_184256 | JGI IMG/M metagenome (GOLD analysis project Ga0209025, IMG submission 184256) | Arabidopsis root microbial communities from the University of North Carolina, USA - plate scrape MF_Col_mLB (SPAdes) (version 2) | ecosystem: Host-associated > Plants > Roots > Endosphere... | reverse complement strand
TGGCGCCCACCACCAGCAGTCCGATGCCGACCACCGTGGCCACGATGCCTTCGGCGGGCTTGTTGACGGCCTGCAGCATGCCCTGCACCGCGGCCGCGCCCTGGGCGCCCATGAGCCCCGAGAGTTGCGCGAAGATCTCGCCCCGCGCGGCCTCCTGGCCGAACACCAGGCCGGCCACCGCGATCACGATGAGCAGGAGCGGCGCGATCGAGAACACGGTGTAGTAGGCCAGCGCGGCCCCCATGCTCGGTGCGTAGTCGTTCGACCAGGAATTGAAGGCCCGCCGGCAGAGATCGAAGAGTGCGCGCAGTTGCAGGAGCATGCTGGAGTTTCCCCGTGGCGCCGGGCGGCGGCTTGTCAGTGCGGTGCCCGGCATGTTGAAGGCATGGCTACGATAATCGCACCACATGCACCCGTCTCCCCCCGCCACCGGCGCGGCGGCGCCATCCGCCACGCCCGAGATCGCCCATCCGAAGTCGCCGCGCGACCTGTTCGTCTCGTTCACCTTCCTGGCGCTGCAGGGCTTCGGCGGGGTCCTCGCCATCGTCCAGCGCGACATGGTCGAGAAGAAGAAATGGCTGACGCCCGAGCAGTTCCTCGAGGACTGGGCCGTCGCCCAGGTCATGCCCGGCCCCAACGTGATCAACCTCGCGCTGATGATCGGCGACCGCTACTTCGGCCTTCGCGGCGCGGTGGCCGCAGTGGCAGGCATGCTCACGGTGCCGCTGTTCGTGATCCTTGCGCTGGCGGTGCTCTACGCGCACTACGCGGGCAACCCGCAGGTGGCGGCCGCGCTGCGCGGCATGGGCGCGGTGTCGGGCGGGCTCATCGCCGCCACGGGCATCAAGCTGGTGCCGCAACTGCGCAAGCACCCGCTGGGCTTCGCCACCTGCCTGGCCTTCATGGCGCTGGTGTTCCTGGCCATCGCGGTGTTCAAGGTCCCGCTGGGCTGGGTGCTGCTGGTGGTGGGCGGCGTGGCCTGCGTGTGGACCTGGACGAGGATTCCCGCATGACCATCGCGATGCAATGGCACGACTGGCTGGCCCTGCTGGGGCAGTACATGCTGCTGTCCCTGCTGTCGATCAGCGGCGCCATCACCACGGTGCCCGACATGCACCGCTACCTGGTGACGCAGCACGGCTGGCTCACCGACGCGCAGTTCAGTTCCTCGGTGGCCATCGCGCAGGCCGCGCCGGGCCCCAACGTGCTGTTCGTAGCGCTGATGGGCTGGAACGTCGGGCTCAACGCGGGCGGCGGCATCGGTGCCGGCCCCACCGCCTGGATGCTCGGCTTCTTCGGCCTGCTGGTCACGATGGTCGGCATCATGCTGCCGAGCACGACCCTCACCTACTTCGCCACGCGCTGGGGCCACCGCAACCGCACGCGGCGTGGCGTGCGGGCCTTCAAGCAAGGGATGGCCCCCGTGGTGGTGGGCCTGCTGATCGCCACCGGATGGGTGCTGGCCGCCGGCAACCAGGCCGGCAACGCACCCGCATGGCACCTGTGGCTGCTGAGCGGCGTGGCCGCGCTGATCGTCTGGCGCACGCGCATCCACCTGCTCTGGCTGCTCGGCGCCGGCGCATTGCTGGGCGCCACGGGCTTCGTCTAACCTCTCGTTCAACGTCCTTCCTTTTTCTCCACCTTCAGGGAACACATCGACATGTCGCAACTTCGCCCGCTCGGCCGCTCCGGCCTCCTCGTCTCCCCGCTCGCCTTCGGCGGCAACGTGTTCGGCTGGACCGTCGACGAGGCGGCGTCGTTCAAGCTGCTCGACGCATGGCTCGACGCAGGCTTCAACTTCGTCGACACCGCCGACGTGTACTCGAGCTGGGTGCCGGGCCACACAGGCGGCGAGTCGGAGACCATCATCGGCAAGTGGCTCAAGCAGAGCGGCAAGCGCAACCGCGTGGTGCTCGCCACCAAGGTCGGCAAGCCGATGGGCGAAGGCAAGGTGGGGCTGTCGCCCAAGTACATCCGCGAAGCCGTCGAGGCTTCGCTCAAGCGCCTGCAGACGGACTACATCGACCTGTACCAGTCGCACGACGACGACGCCGGCACGCCGCTGGAGGAATCGCTGGGCGCGTTCGACGAACTGGTCAAGGAAGGCAAGGTGCGCGCCATTGGGGCGTCGAACTACACCGCGCCGCGGCTCGAGGAAGCGCTGGACGTGTCGGAGCGGCTCGGCATCGCGCGCTACGAAAGCCTGCAGCCGCTGTACAACCTGTACGACCGCGCGGTGTTCGAGGACGCGCTGGAGCCGCTGTGCGTGAAGCGCGAGGTGGGCGTGATCAACTTCTACGCGCTGGCCGCCGGCTTCCTCACCGGCAAGTACCGCACCGAGGCCGATGCGTCCAAGAGCGCGCGCGGCGCCAACACCACGAAGAAGTACCTCAATGAACGCGGCCTGCGCATCCTCGACGCACTCGACAAGGTGGCCCAGCAGTACAACGCGAAGCCGGGCCAGGTCGCGATTGCATGGCAGATCGCGCGCCCGGGCGTGACGGCACCCATTGCCAGCGCCACTTCGATCGCACAGCTCGAGGAACTCGTGGTCGCGACGCAGCTGAAGCTCGACACCGGCACCATCGAGATGCTCGATCGCGCCAGTGCCGAGAACGCCGCCGACTGACGCACGAAGCCGCGCGATGAACGTCTTCGATGCCATCGCCGCACCCACGCTCGAGCACTTCGCCGACCTGCGCGTGGAGGTGGGCGTGCCGCAGGTGCTCGGCACGAGCGCGCGCGGGACGCGCCGCGTGGTGCCGATCACGGGTGGCGAGGCACACGGCCACGGCTGGCGCGCACGCGTGCTGCCAGGCGGCAGCGACTTCCAGCTGATCGCAAGCGACACGCTCAGCGAGCTCGATGCGCGCTACGGGCTCGAGACGGATGCAGGCGACCTGATCTATGTGCAGAACCATGCGGTGCGCTCCGCATCGCCCGAGGTCATGGGCCGCCTGCTGCGCGGCGAGCCGGTGGATCCGTCCCAGGTCTACTTCCGGTGCAGCCCGCGCTTCGAGACGGCATCGCCGTCGCTGAAGTGGATCAACGAGCGCATGTTCGTCGGCGCCGGCATGCGCCACCCCGCCGAGGTGGTGATGCGCTTCTACCTGCTGGCCTGAGCGCCCTCAGCCGTCGACGGGGTTCAGCGGCGTCGAGAGAACGCGCTGGTAGAAGGCCACGTCGAGCCAGCGCCCGAACTTGAAGCCGGCCTGGCGCACGGTGCCCGAATGTTCGAAGCCCAGGCGCTCGTGCAGCGCGATGCTGCCGGCGTTCGTCGCATCGATGGCGCCGACCATCACGTGCACGTCGCGCGCCACCGCTTCGGCAACGATCGCCTCCATCAGCGTGCGGCCCAGGCCCTCGCCGCGGTGCGCGCTGTCGACGTAGACCGAGTGCTCCACCGTGTACTTGTAGGCCGGGAACGCGCGGAAGGTGCCGTAGCTCGCGAAGCCCAGCAGCTTGCCCGCGTCGTCCACGGCACCGATCACCGGGAAGCCGTTGGCACGCTTGGTGGCGAACCACGCCACCATGTTCTCGGCCGTGCGCGGCTTGTAGTCGTACAGCGCGGTCGAGGTGACGATGGCTTCGTTGAGGATGGCGAGGATCGCAGCGGCGTGCGCTTCTTCGGTGCAGGGGATCAGACGCATGGTGTTCTTCATCGGAGTTTCGTTCAATATAGGAGAATAATAATCTCATATGAGAAACGACAAATCTGCTCTTTCCGCTCCCTCGGAGCCGGCCGGCGACAACATCGACGCCCTCATCGCAAGCCGGCTTCTGGCCCTGCGGCAGGCGCAGCAACTCAGCCTGGCCGACCTGGCCGAACGCTCCGGGGTCAGCAAGGCGATGATCTCGAAGGTCGAGCGCGCGCAGAGCAGCCCCACCGCCGTATTGCTGGGCCGCCTGGCCGCCGGGCTCGGCGTTCCGCTGGCGCAGCTGCTGACCGAGGACAAGGTGCAGCCGCAACGGCTGCGCCCGCGCGCCACGCAGGAGGTATGGCGCGATCCCGAGGCCGGTTACCTCCGCCGCCAGGTCGCCGAGCGCCAGTCGGGCAGCGGCGTTGAGCTGGTCGAGGTCGAGCTGCCGCGCTCCGCGCAAGTCGGCTATCCGCGATGGAGCGGCAAGCCATACCGGCAGTGCCTGTGGATGCTCGAGGGCGCGCTGCGGGTCGACTACGGCGACGAACGCTTCGAACTTGCGCCAGGCGATTGCCTCGATTTCGCCGTCGACCGACCGCTCGTGTTCAAGGCGCTGGGACGCGCAGGCTGCCGCTACCTGCTGGTGGCCAATCCCGAATGACGGTGCACCGAGGGTAGGCAGGTTCCCACATGCACAGGCGGCACGCGCCGGTTCGACGGCCGGCACCGGCCGGGATACTGCGAGGCATCTCAGCTTCCGGAGGAACGACGATGTCTTTCGCGCTCTACATGATCGGTTTCTTGATTTTCCTGGGCGGCCTCATCTGGGGCGCCTCGGTGGCCGGCGTGCCCACGCTCTACATCGGCATCGGCGCCATGATCCTGCTTGGCATCGGCATCTTCAGTGCGGTCGGCCGCACGCGTGGCAAGGATCCTTCCTGAGTTCACGCAGGCTTCACGCCGCGCGCACAGAGCGCCGCTAACTTCGCATGCGCACCGCAACACGCGGTGCGCATTGCTCAAGTCGGCGGCCTCATGCATAACTCTTCCAGCCTCTTTTCCCCACTCGTCCCGGCGGCCTCCTCGGCTGCGCCTGCACCCACGCCCGGCGCCGGCAACAGCACGGGCAGCTTCAAGGTCGACCTGCTCGTCGTGGGCGCGAGCTTTGCAGGCCTGGCTTGCGCGCGAGCCGCCGCGCTTGCGGGCCTGAGCGTGATGGTGCTCGAGAAGAAGGCCAGCGCCGGCGACAAGCTCCACACCACCGGGATCATCGTCAAGGACGCGGTCGATACCGTGCCCTGGCTCGCCGAGGTGCCCCCCGCGCTGGTGCGCCGCATCGAAGGCGTGCGGCTGTACGCCCCCAGCATGCGCCACGTCGACCTGCACGCGCCGGGCTACTGGTTCTGGGCCACCGACGCGCCATCGCTGCTCGACTGGATGGTGGGCGCCGCACGCGCCTGCGGCGTCGACGTGCGGCTGGGCACGCTGTTCGAGCAGGCGCTCTGGATCAATGGACGCTGGGAGGTCCCAGTGATGCAGGGGCCCTGCATCTCGGCAACTTACCTCGTGGGCGCGGACGGGCCGCATTCGCGCGTGGCGAAGGCGCTGGGCCTGTCGCGCAACACGCGCTTCCTCTACGGCGTCGAACATGAATACAAGGGTGCGCGCATGGCGCCCGACCTGCTGCATTGCTTCGTCGACCGCCAGCTGGCACCGGGCTACATCGGCTGGGCGCTTGAAGGCGTCGGAGTGAGCCAGATCGGGCTGGCTCGCCGCATGAAACGCAACGACGACCAGGGTGCGCTGAAGCTTGGCCCGCTGCTGCGCAAGATCTCATCGGTGGTCACACCCGGCGATGCACCGCCGGTGGCAGTGCGTGCCGGGATGATCCCGTGTGGCGGCGTGCTGCCGCGGGTGTCACGCGAACGCGCCTTGCTGGTGGGCGACGCGGCGGGCATGGTGTCGCCGGTGACGGCGGGCGGCATCCACACCGCGTTGCTGCATGGCCAGCGTGCGGGCGAGGCCGTGGCGCGCTTCGTGCGCCGCGAGGCCGACGACCCCGCCGGTTGGCTCGTGCGCAGCTACCCGGGCTTCCGGCTCAAGCGCACGTTGCGCTGGGCCTTCGACCATTTCCAGAGCGACTGGATGTTCAACCACCTGCTGGGAACGCCGCAGATGCGGCGCATGGCGGAACTCGTCTATTTCCACCGCAAGGGCACCGCCCTGCCCCCGCATCGGGATTGAAGAAGGCTGCGGCGCTCAAGCGCTGCGCTGGCGCATCGCCTCGTAGAGGCACACGCCGCTGGCCACCGAGACGTTCAGGCTTTCGACCGCGCCGGCCATCGGAATGCTCACCAGCTCGTCGCAGGTCTTGCGCGTGAGCTGCCGCATGCCTTCGCCCTCGGCGCCCAGCACCAGCGCCAGCGGGCGCTTGAAGTCGCTCTGGTAGATCGTGCCCGGCGCGTCGTCGCTCGTGCCCACGCACCAGATGTTGCGTTCCTTGAGTTCGTTGAGCGTGCGCGCGAGGTTGGTGACCATGAAGTACGGCACCGTCTCGGCCGCGCCGCTGGCCACCTTGGCCACGGTGGCGTTGATGCCGGCTGCATGGTCCTTCGGCGCGATGACCGCGTGCGCGCCAGCACCATCGGCCACGCGCAGGCAGGCGCCGAGGTTGTGCGGGTCGGTCACGCCGTCGAGCACCAGCAGCAAGGGCACGGTGCCGGCTTCCTCGAGACCTTCGAGGAGTTCGTCGAGCGAGCGCACCTGCGCCACGGGTTCGACCCGCGCCACCACGCCCTGGTGGCCATGGCTGCCGCTGAGCTTGGACAGCCGCAGGCCGTCGGCCTCGACCAGCCGCACGCCGGCTTCCTGCGCCCGCGCGATGAACTGTTTCATGCGCGCATCGCGCCGGCTGGCGTCGAACATCACTTCGAGCACCGATTTCGGCGCGGTCTTGATGCGCACGCCCACGGCATGGAAGCCGAAGATCACTTTTGGAGAAGACATGGCCGGATTATCCCCACCTGCGGGACCGGCCTTCGCGCCCTCGAGCCCGGCGCCTCAGGCCAGCGGCAGGCCGCTCAGCGCACGGGTGCGCTCGTCGTGCAGTTCCTGCACCGCACGCGCATTCGGATGCACCCGCTCGCTGTTGCCTACGCTTTCCAGGTACTGGCAGGCGGCATGGCCTTCGGCCGCCTTCTCGTAGCGCGCGACCCAGGCATCGCGCACGGGCAGCTTGTCGGGCGATACGGGCCACACGCCGGGCTGCGGGCGCATGTGCTCGCCGATGCCCACGCGCCACGGCTTGGCGCTCACGCGCGCCCGGAAGCAGTTCTGGTTGCGGCACATGCGCGCATAGACCTTGTCCACGCCCATGGCCTGGAAGCAGTCGGCCACGGCCGTGTCGGAAGGGCTGAACACGTCGTGCATCGCCAGCACGCGAAAGCCTGCCGGCGTGCGGTAGATGCGCAGGTGCCAGTCGGGGTGCTGGTGCATGAAGCGGCCGATGCGTTCGGCCGCGAGCTTCTCCGGCGCCGGATTGCCGCTGGGCTGGCCGCGCTTCTTGCGCTGGCCGATGACCCAGGCCACGGCGAACACCACGAAGAACGCGATCAGTCCGCCCAGCCAGGTCTTCGCGGCCCAGCCGCCGACCACGCCGGCGATGAGCGCCGGCACCAGCGCAAAGGCAAACACGCTGCCACGCAGCGGCTCCTCGAAGTCGATGTCGACGAACAGCACGTCGGGCGTGTTGAGGCAGCGCGCCCCGTAGCCGTTGCGGGTGATGACGGTGTCGCCCTGGCGCTCGACGATCTCCTCGCGAATGGGAACGCCATTGGCGCCGTTGTAGGCCAGCTTGCGCTCGCGGCGTTCGAGCTGCTCGCCCTGCACGATGCGGTCGAAGGCCTCGCGGGTGCGCTGGTCGGCATGGGCCTGGGCGGCGAGCGGGCTGTCGTCGGACCAGCCGTAGCGGCGCACGGTGACCTGCTTGCCGGCCACGCGCTCCTGGATGCGGCCTTCGGCCCAGAACTGCGGAACGATCATTGGCTCAGAACTCTCCGCCGAAGTACATCCAGACCATCAACGCGACCAGCACGACGATGACCATCGGCAGCCACTTGTACCCGCCGCCATGCACGCGGCCGGGTTCCTCCATCGAACGGCGCGGCATGTGCGAGGGCAACGGAGCGAATTCGCCGACCGAAGGATCGTCGTGCTTGTCGACCAACCGCTTGGCGGCTGCCAGGCTCAGGCCGGTGGCCTCGCGCGTGAGGCGGATCGCCTCGATCTTGTTGCCCTGCGCCAGCGCCTTCAACGCGGTCGAAGGCATTGAAGCGAAGCCGCGATCCTGCATGGCGGCATCGGGTGCACTGCGCCCGGCCTGCGTGTCTTCATCCCCCTCGTCCATGCGTTCGGCATAGCGGTCGACCGCTTCCTTGGCCGACTTGAGGTCCATGCCGGTGCGGTCGCGCACGATCTTGATGGCCTCGATGAGCCTGCCGCCCTGGAGCGCGCGGACAGCATCGGGGGGAAGTTCTTCCATGCAGTCTCCTCGAATGTAATTTGCTATTTATTTAATAGCTTATCGCGCTTGTCAGACGGGCGCTACGGCAGCTTTTTCATTAACGGCGACGCGTCCGGCCTCGATGGTGATGCGCCGTTCGCACTGCGCGGCGATGCCGCGATCGTGCGTGACCAGCACCAGCGTCGTGCCGAGTTCACGGTTGAGGTCGAACATCAGCCGCATGACCTGCTCGCCGGTGGCGAAGTCGAGGCTGCCGGTCGGCTCGTCGGCCAGCAGCAGCGCAGGCTGCACCACGAAGGCGCGAGCGAGGGCCACGCGCTGCTGCTCGCCGCCGGAGAGCACCTTCGGGTAGTGACCCAGGCGCTGGCCCAGGCCGACCCGCCCGAGCATCTCGCTGGCGGCCTTGCGCGCGTCCTTGCGATTGGCGAGTTCCAGCGGGAGCATCACGTTCTCGAGCGCGCTGAGGTTGCCCAGCAGCTGGAAGCTCTGGAACACGAAGCCCACGCGCCGGGCGCGCACCGCGGCACGTTCGTCTTCGTCGATGGCGAAGATGTCGTCGCCCGCGAGCCTGACCGTGCCGCGCGTGGGTGTGTCGAGTCCCGCGATGATCGACAGCAAGGTGCTCTTGCCCGAACCCGAAGCACCGACGATGGCAGCGGTCTCCCGCGCCCCAAGGGTGAAATCGATGTCCTGCAGAATGTCCAGCGTACCGGTCGAGTCGGTGACGGACTTGAAGACATGCTCGACGGCAACAATTACATCGGACGGGGGTTGGGACATGGAAAGGCTCTGGTTTTGAATCGACGTGACTTTATCTTGACCACCGCGGCGCTCGGCAACGCGGGGATATGGACGACCGCGGCGCATGCACAGGCGCAGGCTGGCAAGCCCGTGATCCTGGTGCTCGGCGATTCGCTGAGTGCAGAGTACGGCCTCAAGCGCGGCGAGGGTTGGGTACCCTTGCTGGAAAAAAGGCTTGCGCAACAGAAGCTCGCAGCCACCGTGGTCAACGCCAGCATCAGCGGCGACACCAGCTCCGGCGGCCGCTCGCGCCTTGCTTCGCTGCTCTCGCAGCACAAGCCCACGCATGTGGTGGTGGAGCTCGGCGCCAACGATGCCTTGCGCGGCCTGCCGCTCGCAGACACCGAGAGCAACCTGCTGCAGATCACCAAGGCGGCGCAGGCCGCGGGCGCGAAGGTGCTGATCGTCGGCATCCAGGTGCCGCCCAACTACGGGGGCGACTACACGCGGCGCTTCGAGGCGGTGTTTTCGAAGGTGGCGGGCGAGACGAAGTCCGCGCTGGTGCCCTTCCTGCTCAAGGGCGTGGCCGATGCGCCCGATGCGCTGTCGCTGTTCCAGGCCGACCGCATCCATCCGACGGCTGCGGCACAGCCCCAGTTGCTCGACAACGTCTGGCCCGAGCTGCGCAAGCTGCTGCCGAAATGAAAAAGCCGCTGCAGGCTTGCGGCCTGCAGCGGCTTCTTGATGGGTACGCCAGGATCGGAATCAACCGTTCTTGGTGGGCAACTCCGGCACCGTGGGGGCATCGTGCTCGAGCGAGGCCACATCGGTTTCCGGGTCTCCGGGTGCCAGGCCGTCGCTGCTCGGTGCAAGTTTGCGATTCGCCTTTTCCCGGAGCTTTTCTTCCTTCTTCTTCTTCTTCGCCAGCTCTTTCTGGCGTTTCTCGTAGCCGTAATTTGGTGTTGCCACTGCTTCTCCTTGGGCGAGGCAGTCAGGGTGACTGCGCGTGGCCTACTGTAAGCGATAACGCCGCAGTCTCAAGACGGTACCCTGCAGCGCTCCAGAGGAGCCGGAAGCGATTTTTTACAACCGAGCCAGTGCCTGTTGCAGATCGGCGCGCAGGTCCTCCACATCCTCGAGACCGATCGAGAAACGGACGAGCGTGCCCTTGAACGGCCAGCGCGCCACGCTGGCATCGCGCATCAGGCCGATGTCGTAGGGCACCACCAGGCTGATGGGCCCGCCCCAGGAGTACCCCAGGCGAAAGAACTGCAGGCTGTCGCAGAAGCGGTCGACCTGCTCGGTGCTGAAGCGCTCGTCGAACACGACCGAGAAAAGACCCGCGGCCAGGTCGGCCTCGCCGCACAGCGCACGCCAGTGCACGTGGCCGGGCGACTCCTCCAGCGCGGGATGCAGCACCTGCGCGATCTCGTCTCGGCCATTGAGCCAGCGTGCCAGTTCGCGCGCCGCGCGGTCGTGCGCCGCATAGCGCAGAGCGATGCTGGGCAGCGAGCGCAGCAGCGTTTCCACATCGCCCACGCCGATGCCGAAGCCCATGCGCATGTGCGTGAGCTTGAGCGCGCGATGCAGGCGCTCGTCGCGTGTGACCACGCTGCCCATGAGCACGTCGCCGCCGCCGCTAGGGTACTTGGTGAGCGCATGCACCGAGATGTCGACGCCCTGCCCCGTGCCGTTGAAGTCGAAGGGCGCGAAGGCCAGCCCCGCGCCCCAGGTGTTGTCGAGCGCGGTCATCACGCCGCGCGCGCGGCACACATTCACCAGCGCGGGCAGGTCGGGAAACTCCATCGTCACCGAGCCGGCCGCCTCGACCCACACCAGCCGCGTGCGGTCCGACAGCTTGGCCGCCAGGTCGGCCGGATTCATGGCGTCGTACATGCGGTGCGTGATGCCGAAGTTCGCGAGCTCGCCCGTGGCCAGCGCCTTGTTGGGTCCATAGGCGTTGTCGGGAATGAGCACCTCGTCGCCGGTCTTCAGGAAGGCGAAGGCCACCAGCGAGATGGCCGCGAGGCCGCTGGGCACCAGCAGGCATTCGGTGCCACCTTCGAGCGTCGCCAGCCGCTCCTCGAGCGTGAAGGTGGTCGGCGTGCCGTGCAGGCCGTAGGTGTAGCCGGCCTTGGTCTTCCAGTCGCGCGCGCGCATCGCGGCCACGTCGGCAAAGAACACGGTCGATGCCTTGTACACGCCGGGCTGCGGCGCGGAGAAGGTGGCGGGCGGTGTGTAGGGATGGTGGATCAGGTTGGTGGAGGGCTTGCTCATGGCTTCGATGCTAGCGCGCTGCCGCACGGGAGAAATCCGAAGGTATTTTATAAAAACAGTTCTTGTGTTTAAATCAAGTGTATGAAATCGCATCCCCTTCCGGCGACAGCCGCCTACCCGCTCGCAGAGCTGTGCGTGCTCGCGGATCTGCCGCCACGCACCGTGCGCTACTACGTGCAGATCGGCATCGTCGACCGGCCCGAGGGCGAGACCCGCGCGGCGCGCTATGGCGCCCGGCACCTCGAGCAGCTGTTGCTCATCAAGAAGTGGACGGCCGCCGGCGTGTCGCTGGAGCGCATCCGGGAGCTGCTGCAGGGGCACGAAGCGCCGGTGCCCGCGCGCCCGCACGTCGCCGGTTCGGTGGAAGTGCGCAGCCATCTGACGGTGGCGGACGGCATCGAGGTGGTGATCGAGCCCGGCCGGGCCGGGCTCTCGCCGCAGCAGGTGCGCGGTTTCATACAGGGCGTGATGGCGGCCTATGCAGCGGCCTCTTCCGCCTCCCCTGCCGGCAGCGCCGCTGCCGACACTCCTGAGAAGAACTGACAGAAACGAAAGGCAACCCATGAGCAATCTGGAATACGCACGGATGACGACGACGAACGGCGACGCCGTGGTGCTCGAAGGCGTGAAGGCCAGCGGCGACCTGCGCGGCGTGCTGCTCGAGATGACGGTCGAGCAGCGCTTTCGCAATCCGGGCGCCTTGAACGTCGAGGTGATCTACAGCTTTCCGCTGCCGTGGGGCGCGGTGCTGCTGGGTGTCGATGTGCAGCTGGGCAACCGGCACCTGAACGGGGCGGTGGTCGAAAAGGCCGATGCCGAGGCCGCCTACGAAGGCGCGCTGGCCGAAGGCCATGCGGCCATCATGCTGGAGAGAAACCACGACCAGAGCCACACGCTGAACCTCGGCAATCTCGCGGCCGGCGAAGCGTGCATCGTCACGCTGCGCTATGCGCAGACGCTGTCGTTCGAGCAGCAAGGCCTTCGCCTGCTGATCCCCACGGTGATCGCGCCACGCTACGGCGACCCGGTTGTCGACGGCAAGCTGCAGCCGCACCAGGCCCCCGTGCACAGCGCGGTGGCAGCGTATCCGTTCGACATCGAATTGCGGCTGCATGGCGAGCTGGCGCAAGCACGCGTGGCCTCGCCCAGCCATCCGGTGGGCGTGGCAATGCGTCCTGCCGAGGGCATGCTGCAGGTGTCGCTGGCGCGCCAGGGCGTGCTCGACCGAGACTTCGTGCTGGTCGTCGACCAGTTGGCGCACGACGGCACGGCCGTGGTTGCACGCGACAGCGTCGAGGCCGGCGCCATCGTCGCGCTTGCCAGCTTCTGCCCGCGCATTCCGGCGCGCGGCCCTGCATCCACCGAGGTGCAGCTGCTCGTCGACTGCTCGGGCTCGATGGCCGGCGACAGCATCGGCGCCGCGCGGCGTGCGCTGCAATCGATCGTTCTCCAGTTGGGCGCGGGCGACCGCTTCTCGCTCTCGCGCTTCGGCAGCACCGTCGAGCACCGCTCGCGCGGCCTCTGGGCGCTGACCGATGTGACCCGCCTGGCTGCGCAGCGCTGGGTCGGCGCGCTGCAGGCCGACCTCGGCGGCACCGAGATGGAAAGCGCGCTGGCATCCACCTTCGCGCTCAGCGCCGGCGCATCGAGCGACGTGCTGGTGGTGACCGACGGCGAGATCAGTGCCATCGACGCCACGATCGCATCGGCGAAGGCGTCGGGGCACCGTGTCTTCGTGGTCGGCATCGGCAGCAGTCCGGCCGAGGGCCATCTTCGGCGCCTGGCGGAAGCCACGGGCGGCGCCTGCGATTTCGTCGCACCCGGCGAAGCGGTCGAGCCTGCGGTGCTGCGCATGTTCGCGCGCCTGCGCTCGCCTCGGCTAGAAGCCGTGCGGATCGAATGGCCGAACGGCGTGCGTCCGGTGTGGGTGTCCGCGCTGCCTGCCTCGGTGTTCGATGCCGACACGGTCAACCTGTTCGCGCTGCTGGAACAGGTTCCCGAGGGCGAGATTCGCCTGCTCGGCGTCAGGCCGGGCGATGGCGCCACCGAGGAACAGATCGGCAGCGTTCGCGTCGCCCGCACGACCGAGCCGATTGCCGCACTGAGCCAGATCGCGGCGCACGCGCGGTTCGCGGCACTCGCCGGGCCGCACGACGAGGAACGCAAGGCGCAAGCCCGGCAGCTCGCGGTGGCTTACCAGCTGGTGACGGACGAGACCAACTACCTGATGGTGGTCGAGCGTGCCGAAGGCGAACGCGCCACCGACATGCCCGAACTGCGCAAGATCGCGCAGATGGTGCCTGCCGGCTGGGGCGGCACCTCGTCGGTCCAGTTCGAAGCAGTGCGGGCCGCGCCCGCGCCCATGATGGCAAGGACGCGCGGCGTGCCCATGCCCGCGGCTGCCGGGGCAGCGCCGGCGATGCTCATGAAGAAGCTGGCCCGGCCGTCGCCGGACGTCGTCGAGAGCGAGACGACCACCACTCCGGGCACCATCGGCGCATGGCTGCGCAAGACACCGCTCTCCGCCTGGCCCGGCACCTACGCAGCGCTCGCGCAGCAGGGAATCCCGCCGGAGGTGGTCGACTGGCTCGAGCTGGCGATGGCCTCGCGCAGCGATGCGCCGCAGACAGAAGCTGCGGTCGTTGCGTCGTTCCTCCACTTGCTGGCGAACGTGCTCGTCTTCGAGAACGTGGACCAGCAGGACGGCGTCCCGTGGGGCCCCGCCAACGCCGTGAGGCGCCTGCGGGATGCATTCGCCGGCAAGCCAGGCGCTGCGGCGGTGGCGGCGAACGTCGACCCGCGCTTTGTCGGAGTGCTTGCAGCGGAGCTGGCCGGGCTGACGTCCGAACGCTGGCCCGACCCGGTCTATGCGCTGAGCGCGAACGCAGCAGCCTAGCCAAGCCCGGGGGCAGGACACGACGGGCGTGGCGCGGCACAATCCGCCGATGCGCCGAAGCCCGTCTCTCGCCGAGTCCGAGCCATGCAGCTGACGCGACCGCCCGCGCCGCACCTGCGGCGCTTCGTGCAGCTGCTGTGGGCCTCCTCGCCGGACGGTCCTCCCAGGACCCGGCCGGGCGCGCGCGAACATGTGCTGCCGACTGGCGGCATGCATGTCGTCTTCCGCCTAGGCGGCCCTGCGGTCCGGCTCTTCCGCGACGCGACCGACACGGAGGGCTTCACGGTGGGCTACGCGCTGGCGGGAGGAACCCGCTCGGCCTTCTTCGTCCGCGACGTGTCCGCGCAGACGTCCTCGGTCGGGGTCATGCTGCAACCGGGCGCGGCCAGGGCGCTGCTCGGGGCGCCCGAAGACGTGCTGGCCAATCGCCATACGCCGCTCGAAGCGCTCTGGGGCGCGGCAGCGGGCTTCGCACTGGAACAGCTCCATGGCGCCGATTCGCTGGCGGGCCAGTTGACGATCGTCGAGGCTCTGCCGACTTCACACCTTGCCGCACGCGCGATGCACGGACTGCATCCGGCCGTGGCGCAGGCGCTGGCCGACCTGCACGGCGGTCGCAACATCGGCGAACTGGTGAAGCACAGCGGCTACAGCCACAGGCGCCTCATCGCCCTCTTCCGAGGCATGACGGGCCTGCCGCCGAAACAGTACGCGCGAATGCTGCGATTCGACCGGGTGCTGGCGCAGTTTGCCCTCGAGCCCAACCAGCCCTGGGCCGAACTGGCCCTGCAGGCCGGCTATAGCGACCAAGCCCACTTCAATCGCGACTTCCTAGCGATCTCAGGCATGCCACCGCAGGCCTACCGGCGCGCGGCGCCGACCGCGTCACGGCATGTACGGATCTGAGCTTCCGCATTCCATGCGCAGGTCCAGCAGGTCAAATTTGTGCAAGACCTGAAGCGCCGGACGTTCCAGAATCGCGCCCATCCGCCAACCACCACGAACGGACGAACCATGGCCATTCACGAACTGTTTCCCTACCTCTGCGTGCACGATGCCGGGGCGGCGATCGACTTCTACTGCGAGGTCTTCGAGGTCAAGGAAATCTTCAGGCTGACCGAGCCCAGCGGACGTATCGGCCATGCGGAACTGGACTTCCACAACGGCGCCATCCTCATGCTGTCGGACGAGTTCGCCGAGTTCCACATCCGCAGCGCGAAGACGCTGGGCGGCACGCCCGTGTCGCTGCACCTGCACGTAGACAACGCCGACGCCGTGGTGGCGCGCGCCGTGGCCGCAGGTGCCACGCTCGACATGCCACCTCAGGACCAGTTCTATGGGGAACGCTCCGGCGTCTTCCGCGACCCCTTCGGCCATCGCTGGAACGTGGGGCACAGCATCGAGAAGCTGACACCGGAGGAAATGCAGCGGCGCTACACCGCCATGCTGCTCAACCCGGCCGAATGAATCGGCGGGTTGGCTTGGCCTCAACGCCGGTCAGACCGACCACTTCTCGAGGAGCTTCTCGGCACCCAGGGAGTCGTAACCCTCGAAAGGCTGGTGGATCCACGGGTTGGTGGCCAGGAATTCCACCTGGTAGTCGGGCGTGAAGGTCGACAGCGCCTTGGTCCAGATCACCGCGCTGCGCAGTTCGGTGATGGGCGGGTAGTTGTTGCGCAGCATGTCCATCACGGCGTGCAGCGTGTGGCCCGAGTCGGCCAGGTCGTCGACCAGCAGCACGCGGCCGGCAATCTCGCCCTTGGGCGTCGTGATGAAGCGCGCGATGTCGAGGTGGCCCTGCACCGTGCCGGCGTCGGCGCGGTACGAACTGGTCGACATGATGGCCAGCGGCTTGTCGAAGATGCGCGAGAGCACGTCGCCGGGGCGCATGCCGCCGCGCGCCAGGCACAGGATGGTGTCGAACTCCCAGCCCGACTGGTGCACCTTGATCGCGAGCTTCTCGATCAGGTTGTGATACTCGTCGTAGCTGACGTAGAGATGCTTGCCGTCTTCGGTCAACATGGTTGGATTCCTTCAGTCTTTCTCATTCGTGGAACACCGCGGAACCGGCTTTGCCGGACCGCTGGT
>Ga0209025_1003135_pt1 | contig 16166 bp, 16 predicted proteins | sample AraplaMF_Col_mLB_FD_184256 | JGI IMG/M metagenome (GOLD analysis project Ga0209025, IMG submission 184256) | Arabidopsis root microbial communities from the University of North Carolina, USA - plate scrape MF_Col_mLB (SPAdes) (version 2) | ecosystem: Host-associated > Plants > Roots > Endosphere... | reverse complement strand
GAACATCGTTCTCGAATTTCTTACGAATTTGCATCTGCTCTTCGATCGCACTTGACATCGTTGCATTACCGTTCTTCAAGGAAGACATTAACTCGCCTTCATCACTTGTCACCGTAATGTTATCTAGTGCTAGATTTGGAATTGCAGTCTTAATGAGATTGAAGTAGGAATCTACTGTTTCTTGGCTAGGTCGATATCCAGGTTTGAATTTAAGATTCACAGAGGCTGAAGCAGCTTCTTGCTCTTCCATGCCTGCAAAGACGCTTTCACGTGGTAAATTCACAACTACTTTCGAATCACTAACACCCTGCATTCGATTCAATAATTGCTGAATTTCGCCATTAAGTGCATTTTTATATTTCACATCGAATTCACGATCGGTTGAACCAAACGTTGACGAGCTATCCGTAAAAGCACCAAAGCCTAACGATCCGTTTTTCACGATGCCTTGCGATGCTATATCAACTCTTACTTTGGAAGCTGATGCGCTTGGAACCGAAATCGACTTGCCATCAGCACTTAGTTTATAAGGAACACCGCTCGCATCCAAATTCTGCATCACTGCTGCAGCATCGACTTCATTCAAATCTCTAAAAGCTGTCTCGTACTCAACCTTTGAGAATTGATACGACAACAGGACAATGACGACGAGCAGAATGCCGATTACTGATAAAAACAATACTTTTTGCTTTTTCCCGAATTGACCCCAGAATTGAGTCACTTTATCTCGATACTGGACGAACTTCTCGTTCACACCGTCACCCCATCCGAAACTTTGCTAAATATGTATCTCTAATTAGATTTGCGTACGCATGATCTCTTGATAAGCTTCGATCACTTTATTGCGAATTTGTGTCGTCAGCTGAAGACTTAGCGTCGCCTGTTCGGATGCGATCATCAATTGATCAACATTCACTTGGCCTAGAATAAACTTATCGCTCATTTTTTGTACATTTTTCTCTTGTGCATCCACTTGATTTAACGCCTCACCTAAAAAGTCACTAAATTGTTTGGTGACTTCCGCTGGTGTTGCTGTATTCTGTGCGATGTTCGTTGTCAGCTTTGGCGTTACGCCTGCCAACAAGTTATTCTGTATCATCATTTCCCCCCCGTTCGATAGGTGTATTGTTATTTCCCAATCTCAAGTGCTTTCATAAACATCGACTTCGAAGCATTTAGTGCCGTTACATTCGACTCATATGCCCTTGTCGCAGAAATCATATCCACCATTTCCTTCAGCACATCAACGTTAGGCATACTTACATAACCATTTGAATCTGCATCAGGGTGCGTAGGATTATAGACTTGCTTGAATGGCGCCTGATCTTCTTTGATTTGAGTGATCTTCACTCCCCTTCCGAGATCTGGCTCTCCGAGCTCAGATTGAAGTGCATTCGCGAAACTTTTCTCTTGGTATGGCTGCATCACAACCATCTTCCGACGATATGGTTCGAATTTCCCATCAACATACCTGCCACGCGTTGTCTCTGCATTCGCAATATTGGAACTGACAACATCCATTCGCAGACGCTGAGCGGTCAAAGCAGAAGCACTAATATTAAAACTGTTACTAATGTTCAAGACCATTATCTCCCTTCGACTACGACGCGTTTCATTTTAATATCGTGATTTAGTTGTTGAATGAGGGCATTATACTTCAATTGGTTCTGGGCTAGCTGTGACATTTCTTTATCCATGTCTACATTGTTGAGATTATTGTTATACACCGTTGTCTCATCTGTAGTCACTTGAGGTGATACCATCGAACCTGATTTGGGCCCGATATAGAAATGCCGGGAGTCTGTACGATTGCCGATCAGTGAAGATGAATTTCGATCCATTTCCTGTTCCAACATACTTTCGAAGGAGACGTCAGATCTCTTGAAATTCGGCGTGTCTGCATTGGCAATGTTGTTCGCAATGACTTTCTGGCGTAAATTCGAGGTGTCGATCGCGCCTTGTAAGCGTTCATAGCTTGCGCCACTAAGCAAATTCACAATTTTCCCCACTTTCATTTTAAATTAGCAATAATAAAATTCTACAAAAACCCTGAATATCCTCCTTATTTCGACAATATTTTAGTGATTATTTGTCGTGTAATAAAAAATATGCAGAAATTTGTATACTGCCAGTATATCATTATATTCTGTGAGATTACCTTTTTTCACAATAAGCAAAAAGCCCTATCTTTCATCGAAAGATAGGACTCTTGTCATTCTATATAGAACTTTAAAAACACTTAACAATTTAACGGGTAATATGGCTTATAAATTGATCATTTACAATTTTAATATACGTTCCTTTCATCCCCAATGAGCGAGTCTCGATGACGCCAGCACCTTCGAGTTTACGCAGCGCATTGACGATAACAGAGCGTGTAATTCCTGCGCGGTCCGCAACTTTGGATGCTACGAGCAGCCCTTCACTACCTGTTAATTCATGGACGATATGTTCGACCGCATCCAACTCACTATAGGTAAGAGAGTTGACCGCAGATAGAACTGAAGACTTATTTCGACTCTCCACTTCGTGCTCATCTGCACGGTCTCGACTGATTTCCATCCCTACAATAGCAGAACCATATTCCGCCAAAATAAGATCATCATCCTTCAATAGAGCTTTAGGACTCGTTAGTACAATAGTACCAATTCTTTCCCCACGACCAATAATCGGTACGACTGTGACAATCGAATGGGAGAAAAATGCCGAAATTCGATTTAATATTTCTTGATTCTGCGTTCCTGCATCGGTGTTCCATGCCGTTTCACCAAAAGAAAGAAGAAATTGATTCATTTCCTTGGGGAAACGAACTTCATTCGCTGTCTGCTCCAGAGCTTGTAACTCCGTCTCATCCATGACCCCATATCCTAATACTTTGCCTTTTTGGCTCACTACATAGATATTGGCCTGAATGGCATCTCGCAGGATCTCCGACATTTCACGGAAATTGACAGCCTTGCCATCTGCACGCTGCAGCAGTTTGTTCAAAGCACGTGTGTTGGCGAGTAGTGTCACCTTCGTAACCTCCTAGTTCAACTTAAGGATCACAGAATATATTGACTGAGATCACGATTCTGCGCGATATCCCCTAATTTCTCACGGACATACTCTGGGGTAATCGTTATCTTGTCTAGAGTCAATTCTGGCGCCTCGAATGACAAATCCTCTAATAATTTCTCTAAGATCGTATGCAATCTGCGTGCACCAATATTCTCTGTATTCTGATTCACGGTTGCAGCAATGTGTGCAATCTCGCGAATGGCTTCCGTCGAGAATTCAATCTCAATATCTTCTGTGCGAAGAAGATCTGCGTATTGCTTCGTTAATGCATTTTTCGGCTCTGTTAAGATAGATACAAAATCATCTAAGGACAGGCTATTAAGCTCAACCCGAATCGGGAATCGACCCTGAAGCTCTGGGATCAGATCCGATGGCTTCGCAATATGGAACGCTCCAGCAGCAATAAATAAAATATAGTCCGTCTTCACTGGACCGTATTTGGTCATGATCGTCGAACCTTCAACGATCGGGAGTATATCACGTTGTACGCCCTCTCTAGATACATCTGGACCCGATCCTCTGCCCGAACTAGCAACTTTATCAATCTCATCTATAAAGATAATGCCGGATTGCTCAGCGCGTCTGATGGACTCTTGCGTAACATCGTCCATATCAACTAATTTTCCAGCTTCTTCCTGTATCAGCACTTTCCGTGCTTCTTTAATCGTTAACTTCCGGCGTTTTGTTCGTTTGGGCATCAAGTTCCCGAACATTTCCTGCATGTTCATGCCCATCTGCTCATTCCCTTGGCCAGCGAACATATCCATCATATTCGGTGCAGCATCTTCGACGTCAATCTCAATTGTATCATTCTCCAGCTTCCCAGCAAGTAGATTAAATCGCACCTGACGACGGCGCTCTGTAAGATTCGAATCTTGCGGTTCTGCCTCTTCCTGTTGTGTATTCCCGCCATTATTGCCAAACAGCATTTCGAATGGATTCTTCTGATTCTTGTTCTTCGCTGCTGAAGGAGCGAGGATTTGAACAATTCGTTCATTAGCCATTTCTTCCGCCTTGTCCTTCACTTGTTCCATTCGTTCTGATTTCACCATACGAATGGAGGTCTCGATCAAGTCTCGAACCATCGATTCCACATCGCGGCCTACATAGCCTACTTCCGTAAATTTCGTCGCTTCTACTTTGACGAATGGAGCTTGAACTAGCTTCGCGAGTCTGCGAGCGATTTCCGTCTTACCAACCCCTGTAGGACCAATCATCAAAATATTCTTCGGAACAATCTCATCACGAACTGATTCATCAAGTAAGCTGCGGCGATAACGATTACGCAGTGCTACAGCAACCGATTTCTTCGCATTCTTCTGGCCGACGATATACTTATCTAGCTCCGCAACGATCTGACGCGGTGTTAGCGATTGATAACTCATCTACATCCCTCCATCACAATTTCTCAAATTTCTTCGACGATAATATTCCCGTTGGTATATACGCAGATCTCAGAAGCAATTTGAAGTGACGCCTTGGCCATCTCTTTCGCTTCCATCTCTGGCGCATGGCGTTGCAATGCCCGAGCTGCTGAGAGAGCAAATGAACCCCCTGAACCAATCGCCAGGATGCCATCATCTGGTTCGATAATCTCACCATTCCCCGAGATTAATAACAATCCACTATGATCCATTACGATCATCATGGCCTCAAGTTTCCGAAGAACGCGATCTGAGCGCCATTCTTTGGCAAGCTCGACAGCGGAACGTTGCAGATTTCCATGATGTTCTTCCAGTTTGCCTTCGAATTTCTCAAATAGCGTAATGGCATCTGCGACTGAACCCGCAAATCCTGCTACTACCTGCCCGCGATATAAACGACGAACTTTCTTCGCATGCTGCTTCATAACCATGCTATTTCCGAAGGTCACTTGTCCGTCCCCTGCAATAGCGCCTTTACCTTGATGTCGAACTGCACATATCGTTGTCGCGTGAAATGCCATTTCCATGAGGCAATCCCCCTCCTAAAATAACCCCACAAAGTGAGGATTTGGCTTCGAAGTCGATACAGGTACTTTGTGTGGACCCCAAAACCACCAAAAGCCTTTTCCTAAACAAAGAAACAGCTATGAGCAGCTGCTTCTTTAAGTGACATCAATCTCAATATATTAAGTATAAATGAGTTGGTGCTCTTGTGCAAAATTACGGATCGTATCAAGTGCTCTCGTCGCGATCATTTCATTTTTTTCCTTCTTATTACGAATACGTTTCTCCAGTGGAGGAACAAGTCCGAAATTCGCATTCATCGGTTGGAAATGCGCAGGATCCGCATTCGTAATATAATGCGCCATACTTCCGAGCGTGGATTCATGTGGGAAAACAAGGCACTCCTGCTGCTTCGCAAACCGCGCTGCATTGAGCCCTGCAATCAGACCCGAAGCCGCAGACTCCACATAGCCCTCTACGCCTGTCATTTGCCCTGCGAAAAAGAGATTATCCCGTCCTTTTAACTGATAGGTCGGTCTGAGCAATTTAGGCGAGTTTACGAACGTATTCCGGTGCATTACACCATATCGAACAAATTCTGCATTCTCTAGACCAGGAATAAGCGAGAACACCCGCTTCTGTTCACCCCACTTCAAATGCGTCTGGAAGCCAACCATGTTATACAGTGTGCCTGCTGCGTTATCTTGACGAAGCTGAACGACTGCGTAAGGGAGTTGTCCGGTGTGCGGGTTGACTAGACCTACGGGCTTCATCGGACCGAACAATGCCGTCTGCTTCCCGCGCTTCATCATGACTTCAATCGGCATACAGCCTTCAAAATATATCTCCTTCTCAAACTCTTTGAGCGCTGCTGTCTCCGCAGAAATGAGAGCATCGTAGAAGACGTTAAATTCCTCTTCCGTCATTGGGCAATTGAGATAAGCAGCTTCACCTTTGTCATAACGAGAAGCGAGGTATACCTTGTTCATATCAATCGAATCTTTCTCGATGATCGGAGCTGCTGCATCATAGAAGTAGAAGTATTCTTCACCCAGCAAATTTTTAATTTGCGCTGAGAGGCTCGGTGATGTTAGTGGACCTGTTGCAATGACAGTAATCCCGTCCTGAGGAATCTCTTGCACTTCTTCGTTGCGCACTTCAATAAGCGGGTGCTCACGAAGCGTATTTGTGATTTCATCCCCAAAGCCGTCACGATCCACAGCTAACGCTCCACCAGCAGGTACGGCATTACGATCAGCTGCGCCAATAATAAGTGAGTTCAACATGCGCATTTCTTCTTTAATGACACCTACCGCATTACTCAATCCATTCGCACGAAGAGAATTACTACATACGAGTTCTGCAAATTTATCGGTGTGATGCGCTGGTGTTTTCTGTACTGGGCGCATTTCATATAACGTAACCGGCACACCTTGACTTGCGATCTGCCATGCTGCTTCACTGCCTGCTAATCCTGCTCCGATGACGGTGACTCTTTGTTGTTCTGACAATGTTGGTTCCTCCTTGAGGTGGTGGGGGCTTCCCCCACTTCCCCCTTTAAATTCTATTTTCAAATAAAACTTCTAATTACTCGATTAATAATAAAATCAAAACATTTTTCCATCCCCCTAAATCCCCCTTACTAAAGGGGACCCCGAGGGCTACGCCCTCTGGACACCCGGAATTGGGCTAAAGAGAAATTTTACACGTTTTTATCTCTATCGAGAAATGAGCGCTTTCGCCGAAACAGTCCCTTAGATAAGGGACTGTGCGGCACGCTTTACGTATGAGGTTGTGAGCTACTCGCTCAATAGATTAATTAATCTTGATCCTCTTGCTCTTGCACCTCTTCGCTGAAGTCGCAAGATGTACATTGGTGCTTAACCCCTTGTTTTGTACGCTTCTCAATCATCAACTTACCGCAATTTGGACAAGGTTTGGAGATCGGTTTATCCCAAGATACGAAGTCGCACTCTGGGTATCTCGTACAGCCGTAGAATACACGGCCTTTTTTGCTGCGTCGCTCAACAATCTGGCCTTCATGGCATGTCGGACACGCAACGCCCGTTTCCTTCACGATCGGCTTCGTGTTACGGCAGTCCGGGAAGCCTGAGCATGCCAGGAATTTACCGAAGCGCCCCATTTTATATACAAAATGTTTACCGCACTTCTCGCAAATCTCATCGGAGACTTCATCTACGATTTCGATTTCCTTCATTTCCTCTTCGGCAACTTCAAGGCGTTTCTCGAATGACTTGTAGAACTCCGCAAGTACTGCTACCCATTCGCCCTCACCATCTTCAACATGGTCGAGATCTTCTTCCATATGGGCCGTAAATTCAACATCGAGAATTTCCGGGAAGAACTGCTCCATTTGCTCAATGACAAGTTCGCCAAGCTCTGTCGGGACGAATTTCTTCTCCTCAACAGCGACGTAACCGCGTTTCTGTATCGTTTCTAGCGTTGGAGCATAAGTACTTGGTCTTCCGATGCCGAGTTCCTCCAGCGTCTTGACCAATCGAGCCTCCGTATATCGTGGCGGCGGCTGTGTAAAATGCTGCTTCGGTTCGATATCCTTCTTCGTTAAGGCGTCGCCTTGTGCTAACGCAGGAAGCAGCTTATCTTCGCCGTCCGTTGAACCGTCATCGTTACCTTCCACATAAACCTGCATGAAGCCTTTGAAGCGCACCTTGGATCCAACAGCACGGAATGTTGTACGCCCTGCTGTGATGTCCACCGTCATCGTATCGAGTATCGCCGACGTCATTTGGCTTGCTACAAAGCGTTCCCAGATCAATTTATATAGACGGTACTGATCGCGGCTCATAAACGATTTAATCTCATCCGGCTCACGAAGCGCTGATGTAGGACGAATCGCTTCATGCGCATCTTGTGCATTTGCAGACGATTTCTTCGTATATTGTCTTGGTGTCTCCGGCGCGAAATCGCTTCCGTATTTATCCACGATAAGAGCTTTTGCTTCTTCTTGCGCAATAACGGAAATCCGAGTGGAATCCGTACGCATATAAGTAATTAAACCCACGGTACCTTCTTTACCCAGGTCAACACCTTCGTAGAGCTGCTGTGCGACGGACATCGTCTTTGCTGCACGGAAGTTAAGCTTACGTGCTGCTTCTTGCTGCAATGAACTCGTAATGAACGGTGGCGAAGGATGACGTTGTCTCTCCCGCTCCTTCACTTCCGATACCGTAAATTTCTGCTTCGCTATCGCATCCAGAATCTCTTTCATTTCCGCTTCATTATGCAATTCATGCTTCACGCCATCTAATGAATGGAATTTCGCATCAAATTCATTTTTGCCAATTGCGAGCTTCGCTTGAATCGTCCAATATTCCTCAGGAATGAACGCATCAATCTCATTTTCACGATCAATAATGATCTTGACGGCAACAGACTGTACCCGGCCAGCGGATAATCCTTTTTTGACTTTCTTCCATAATAAGGGGCTGATCTTATAACCAACGAGTCGGTCTAGGATACGGCGTGCTTGCTGTGCATTCACCAAATCCATATTGATTTGACGAGGCGTCTTGAATGCGTCCTTGACCGCTTGCTTCGTAATCTCGTTGAATACTACGCGGCAGCTCTCGCCTTCTTCTATATCTAAAACATTCGCTAAATGCCATGCAATCGCTTCCCCTTCGCGATCCGGGTCAGCTGCGAGGTAGACTTTCTTTACTTTTTTGCGCGCATCCTTCAGTTCCTTCAGAACAGAGCCTTTACCACGAATGGTTATATATTTTGGATTGAAATCATTTTCAACTTCAACCCCGATTTGACTTTTCGGCAAATCCCGGACATGCCCCATAGACGCTTTCACGATATACTTACTGCCTAGATATTTACCAATTGTTTTTGCTTTTGCAGGTGATTCCACAATGACTAGTGAATCCGCCATAGGCTCATCCTCCTCTCCATCTCATCCAAACTTTACATTATTTGTATTTCTGTTATGAATTCGCTATATACACGGAACCCGGTAGTTGACTTATTACCTTTTTTATTAGTAAAGATAACAGAACTGAATGCAAATGTCCAAAATTACTTTCACTTTTTTCCAGAAGTGTGTCAAAAGTAATCGGCTCCGGTTCGATTAAACGATATATGGTTTCCTCCTCTGTTGTCAATGCCGGCATCGAATAAGGTTCAAAAACAACCGTAGATCGAGCACTCGTCTGCACGAAGGGAAACTCTTCGATAATATCATTAACGGTGACAACAATCTTCGCACCTTGACGTAATAAGTTCAGCGTTCCTTGGCTTTTCGGCGATGTTATAGGACCCGGAACGGCGAATACTTCCCGTGAAGCCTCAAGCGCAGCATCCGCTGTTATTAGCGAGCCACTCTTCACATCTGCCTCCACAACAAGCGTACCCAAACTTAGGCCCGCAATAATGCGATTACGTAGCGGGAATAGCCCTGGGTGTGACTTTTTCCCTATCGGGTACTCTGATACAACCAGTCCATTTGCAATAATCTCCTCATGCAAAGAACGATTCTCAGGTGGATATATCGTATGAATTCCAGTCCCAAGTACGGCTATCGTATTGCCTTTGGCCTGCAGCGCACCACGATGACAACAGCTATCGATCCCTCTTGCTAGACCGCTGACGATGGTAAATCCTGCGTCGCACAAATCAACAGCCAGCAAATCCGCAACTTTCTTCCCGTAGGCCGTTGGAACGCGTGTACCCACCATACCAATTGAAGGTTCCTTTAGTAGGGCTAGATTGCCCATCGTATACAGTACCCAAGGGGGTGCTGGCGTCTCCCGGAGCAGTTCAGGGTATTCAGGATCCAAAATCGTAACGATGTCAATGTGACGCTGATTATAACGGTCTACAACTTGTTCGATTGTCTGCGGTGTAACGTGTTCCTTCATATAAATAGCTCGTTCTACTGGAATTCCCATTGCAACGAGATCCATCTTATCTAAAGTAAACAATTCACGGAACGATTGCAAATTTTCATGCAAAGTATAAATCGTCCTTGACCCAATACCCTCCAACTGGTGCAATCCTATTAATATGAGGCGATCTTCTATCATCTATCCCAAACTCCTTCCTCATTGTGCATAAAATAATACACCTTTGCAAGCCCATGACTTGCGAAGACAAAAAAAGCAACCCCTCCACACACCGCGAAGACGGATGTAGAAAGGTTGCTTACCTCACTCAGGTATAACTTATTTAATTAGACTTTATTTTGTTAGACACTTCTCTAGCATACCGCGCTCTTCAAGAACAGACACAAGGGTGGATCCCATCTCAGAAGGCGTTGGTGCAACGCGAATACCGCAAGATTCAAGCTTCGCAATTTTCTCCGCCGCTGTACCTTTACCACCTGAAATGATCGCGCCCGCATGACCCATACGTTTACCTTCTGGCGCTGTAGCACCGCCGATAAAGCCAACGACTGGCTTCGTCATGTTCTCTTGAATCCATTCAGCAGCTTCCTCTTCTGCTGTTCCGCCGATCTCACCGATCATAATGACGGCATGTGTATCTGGATCTTCGTTGAACAGTCGAAGAATGTCGATGAACTCGGAGCCTTTCACCGGGTCTCCGCCGATACCTACCGCTGAAGATTGACCGATACCACGAGTCGTCAATTGATGAACGGCTTCATAAGTAAGCGTACCACTACGGGATACGACGCCTACATGTCCTTTGGTATGAATATATCCAGGCATGATACCGATTTTGCACTCATCTGGTGTGATTACGCCAGGGCAGTTCGGTCCGATAAGAATTGTTTTCTTACCTTCCATGTAACGCTTCACTTTGACCATATCAAGAACAGGAATTCCTTCCGTAATACAGATAACGAGCTCCAGCTCTGCATCTACTGCTTCCATGATCGCATCCGCAGCAAACGCTGGCGGAACGTAGATAACACTTGCTGTCGCGCCTGTTGCACCAACCGCTTCAACGACGGTATTGAACATTGGCAATGTCACAACCGAACCGTTTTCAAGTTCGAAGTCGACGTTCATTCCGCCTTTGCCCGAAGCAACCCCGCCTACCATTTGAGTACCGTATTCCAAGCCGCCTTTGGTATGGAACATCCCTGTTTTCCCTGTCATGTTCTGTGTAATGACTTTTGTATTCTTATTAATCAAAATACTCATGGGTTATTCACATCCTCTTCTATATTAAACAGCTTCAACGAGCTTCACGATTTTCTGAGCGCCATCCGCCATCGAATCCGCGGATACAATGTTCAAACCGGATTCATTCAAAATGCGTTTGCCGATCTCAACGTTCGTACCTTCAAGGCGCACGACAAGTGGACGATCGAGGCCAATTTCCTTCGCTGCCGCAACAACGCCATCAGCGATGACATCACAGCGCATGATGCCGCCGAAAATATTAACGAAAATTCCTTTCACATTCTCATCGGAAAGGATGATTTTGAAGGCTTCAGTAACCTTCTCTTTGGTCGCACCGCCCCCTACATCAAGGAAGTTCGCAGGGTCGCCGCCATAATATTTGATAATGTCCATTGTCGCCATCGCAAGTCCGGCACCGTTAACCATACATCCAATGTTGCCATCTAAGGCAATGTAGCTAAGGTCGAATTTCGACGCTTCAATTTCCTTCTGATCTTCTTCATCCAAATCGCGAAGCGCTTGAATGTCTTTGTGACGGTACAATGCGTTCGAATCAAAGTTGAGCTTCGCATCGAGCGCCATGACTTGTCCATCGCCAGTCACAACAAGTGGATTGATCTCGGCAATCGAGCAATCCTTTTCAACAAATGCGGTATATAGAGCCATCATGAATTGAGCCGCTTTGTTCACAAGCTCAGTAGGAATGTTAATGGCATACGCTAATTTACGAGCTTGGAATGCTTGCAATCCAATTGCTGGATCGATGACTTCTTTAATAATTTTCTCTGGCGAATGAGCAGCAACTTCTTCAATCTCCATGCCGCCTTCTTCGGATACCATCATAACAACGCGGCCTGTTCCGCGATCTACAACAACGCCAACGTAATATTCTTTCTTAATATCGCAGCCTTGCTCGATCAGCAAGCGCTTAACTTCTTTACCTTCTGGACCTGTCTGATGGGTAACGAGAACTTTACCAAGAATTTGCTCAGCATATGTCCGCACTTCATCCAGATTTTTAGCTACTTTAACACCGCCCGCCTTACCGCGGCCACCAGCATGAATCTGTGCTTTTACCACGACAACAGGGGTACCTAATGACTCCGCCGCTTCAACTGCTTCATCTACAGAAAACGCAACCTTCCCTTGGGGAACGGCAACTCCATACTGTCTCAGGACTTCTTTTCCTTGATACTCATGGATATTCATTCTAGAATCCTCCTTAAACTTTTGCGAACTAAACTGAACCTTCACGGACACTCTCGCTCTCACAATCTACGAAATGGCAGATTATACAAGCCGAATCCATTGTAACACTTTTTTAAAACGCTTACCTTAGTTTTCTATGAACAATATACATTTCTTTGATATAAGAATCATCACTTTTTGAGATTAATTGGATAATTATGGATCTTATAAAACTCGAAGATTGGCACGATTTGTGAAATGAATTTTGGAAGAATAGTAATATTTCGTAGAATAAACGCTCATCATAGGAAATAAAAAGGAATTTTTTCATATGAAATATACACGGGAAGTTGACGACACTTTCGCACATTTGTGCTATTATTGCATTATCATTCAACATACAACATCATCCGACAGGTTACAATGAAATATATGTCAAAAAGGAAGACGTTGACGATGCTCGAGAAACTCGCAATCAAATGGGGAACATATGTTTACGAACATAGTAAATATAACCCGATTTCATTAAAAAAAACGATATTTCAACTTCATGTTTTCTTTACGAACGCATCTGTCCTTTTAACTGGCTTCATCATGTCACTCCTCCTACATCATGTCGAATCATTTTTAGTATTTTATTTTGGTTTTATGATTCTTCGCATGTTGAGTGGGAGCCTTTGGCATCTGAATGACAGCACGGCATGTTATATCGTCTCCAGTATTTTGTTGATCGTGTTGCCTATGTTTGATTACTCCGAATATATGAACCAAATTTCATATCTTTCATTCATTATCCTTGCTATTCTAGCACCTATTCTAAAATTGAAATCCACAATGCGTAGTAAATTAACCCTAAAAATCATTGCCCTGCTATGCGTTATGATTAATCTTTATTATTTCAAATCATCAACTCTATCAATGGCCTTTTTAATACAATCAATGACACTTATCCCACTAACTAAAAAAGGACTGAACAAGCTATGGCGGCAATAATATTGCCTTATATTTTTTCCATGGTTGATTTTGCATCGATATTCATATTTATTGTCTGCATTTTTAACCTACCTCTTAAGAATAGAAGTACGGTCATAAAAATCGTAGCATCTACTGCTGTCCTTGCCATCGTCTCGCATTTCATTATCTATCTTGACTATCAAAAATACTCATTATGGATATTGATACCGTCCGTTGTACTCATTATGAGGTTCGTGTTTAAACAAAATAAAACCTACTCCATATGGATCAGTGTAACGGGATATATTTTCGTGCTATCGATTCAGTTGCTTATCATCTATGGATTGCTCTTTACAAAAGCTATTGCACCAGAGGATGCAACACCTTATACATATAGTGCCTATTTAATCCAACTTGCTACCTTTATAATCATTTGTATGATCTCTTATATCGTTCATAAGCTTGGTGATGCGATGACTTTCGATTTCGATAACCTTTTTGGGCAGAAAATTAATTTTAAATCCCCTGTTCGATATATCGTCACTTCCATCGCGATCTTATTGTTCATTTCATTGACGTTTCCTAACTTCTATGGTGAAGACCTGGATATGAATTTCTATATTAGTATCACATCTTCTCTGCTTTGTTTCTTCATATTAATTGTCATGTCGCTGCAACGCAACAAAGAAGAAAATGAAAGAAGCCGTCACAACACCTAGAACTACTCTTCTCTATTAGTTGAACTATAGGAAGGAGGTGATTGAATGAAAAAACAAACATTATTCGCATCTCTGACTATGCTGATACTTGCTGCTTTTACTCCAATTGTTGATTTTGTTTCTACGAGTTGTATTGGGCCATTGTATGACTTTGAATCTCCTGAAGAGTAACACAGAATAAATAAAGAAAACGAACCTTAATGGCGATTAAGGTTCGTTTTCTTTATATTCGGCGCATTCGTTTTCTTACTAATTCGCACCAGAACATACAGATTAATCAAGAAAGTGACTAAAAACAGATTCCATAGGCTTGGTATTGAAGCAAAACCTAGATAGAGGGAATAGGGAAAAACCCAAATTATTGAAATCATCAATAAAATACGTTGTTTGCTTAACCAAAATAAAATACCAGATAAGGCTGGAAGTAATAACAACGTTACGCAGATCCACTTGGTCGAGACGGAAACAGCACCATCATATGGATTCAAAAACATGAATATTAAAGTTAGCAGAATGACAAGAATGAATGATCCCATTCCCCAGCATGTTAATCGTTGATTATACATGTAATCAGTCACCTCTCTTTATACTCACTGAAGATCGGGAACCATGATATAGGAAATATTGTAACACATCGCTAGAGCATTTCGCCAATTTTTTACTTTTATCCCGTCTTCTATCTATAACCTTAATTAATATAGTGGATTGACAATTTTTATGGGTTTTGATTAGAATAAATTGAATCCATTTATAAATTACAGTCCAATGTTGGAAATAAGGAAGCACCTTTTTCCGCGAATTTCGCGTGGAAAGGGTGTTTTTGTGTTATGTTCGGAAAAATTAACAGTGCCTGTGTTTACGGTGTAGACGGAAGAATCATTCATGTTGAAGTGGATATTAGCAACGGCATACCCCATATGTCGATCGTCGGACTACCAGATTCAGCCATACGTGAATCGATTGATCGCGTAAGAGCAGCTATCAAGAATTGCGGCTTCACGTTTCCATTAGCGCGCATAACAGTCAATCTAGCGCCTGCAGATCTACGTAAGGAAGGCTCTGCCTTCGATCTGGCGATTGCACTGGGCATTCTGACGACCAGCGAGCAGCTTCGAATCGATTCGGTTGATCAATTTCTTATGATTGGAGAATTATCGCTGAACGGCGAGGTCAGGCCAGTCCCCGGCGTACTCTCGATGATCGAACACGCGAAGCGCTGTGGCATTCGTCAAGTGATCATTGCTGCCGATAATGCACTGGAAGCATCCATGATTGAGGATATGGACATCTACGCCATTCATCATCTGAGTGAGCTCTATCAAGACCCTCAATCAGCATGCTCCCTGGATCTTACGAATCTTCTCTATCACCCTGCCAGTCATCCCGCTCCTACGCTCGTTGCCAATACAAATAATGCGATTTTCGAAGATTATTCGGATGTCATCGGTCATCATCAGATTAAGCGAGCCCTTATCATTGCAGCAGCCGGGATGCACAACATTTTATTAGTTGGGCCTCCAGGTACGGGAAAAACGATGTTAATTCGCAGGCTCCCTACGATTCTCCCGCCACTTCTTGAGAACGAAGCCCTGGAGGTGACCAAAATCTATAGTGTCGCCGGAAAACTAAGTGATGACCACGGCGGACTCATTCGGAAAAGACCGTTCCGCGCGCCTCATCACACGATCTCAGCAGGCGGTCTGATTGGGGGTGGATCGATCCCAAAACCAGGTGAAGTCAGTCTCGCTCATAAAGGCGTGCTCTTCCTCGATGAACTGCCGGAATTTACACGAAATGTACTCGAGGTGCTGCGTCAACCGCTTGAAGAGCGTGCGGTAACGATAAGTCGAACAAGGGCGGTCTATAAGTATCCTTCGCATCTCCTGCTAGCTGCTTCAATGAATCCGTGTCCTTGTGGATACTGGGGAGCCGAGACTTCAAGACAGCGCTGCACATGCAGCTTGAACAAAATCGCTGCCTACCGTTCACGTATCTCAGGACCTCTACTGGACCGGATTGATTTACAGGTCGAGGTTCCGCGCGTGTTGAATCATCGACAGGATGAGAATCCGATATCTTCCGCCCAAATGCTTGAGCAAGTTCTAGCTGCCCAAGCGGTCCAATTACATCGATATCGAAATCTACCGATTGCGTGGAATAGTGAACTGAGCGGGTCTTATTTT
>Ga0209025_1003134_pt1 | contig 16171 bp, 19 predicted proteins | sample AraplaMF_Col_mLB_FD_184256 | JGI IMG/M metagenome (GOLD analysis project Ga0209025, IMG submission 184256) | Arabidopsis root microbial communities from the University of North Carolina, USA - plate scrape MF_Col_mLB (SPAdes) (version 2) | ecosystem: Host-associated > Plants > Roots > Endosphere... | reverse complement strand
GTGGATGAGGAAGCATCTCCATAAGAATCAAATCGTCTTCCAATCGCTTTGAATTCTTAGGTATGTTTAAAGAGATGGCATTGTTTAAGGGGGAATGTTTTTGACGAGCACTTGCCTTTATAGCTGTGATGAGTTGACGTGTAATGCATAGATCAGCAAATCCCCTAAATGAACTCATCCCTTCTGTTTTAAAATCGCGAACAGCTTTATATAATCCTATCCTTGCTTCTTGTAAGAGATCTTCTCGATCTCCTCCTAGTAGGAAGTATCTTTTTACCTTTGACCAGACCAAATACTCATATTTCTTTATGAGCACATTGAAAACACCTTCGTCGCCTTTTTGAAACGCTTGAACAATCTCTTCATCATTTAGGGTCGTCTTTTCTTCTCTTGTTTCTACACCTGCTACCATGTTCATCTGCGCTCCTCCTCTTGTTTTATGCTTTCTGTGTACTTTACATTATAAAAAAGAGAAGGTATAAAAAATGTCGAAAAAACAAAGAGTAGAAAGAATATTTAGGGAGAAAGAATTGAGACATTACATCAAACCTTATATCATGTATAGGACCTTTATAATAAGCACGATTCTTATTCTTATTTACGACTTTTAAAAAATCCAACAGATGTTTTACCCGTTGCTATTGGACCAACGATTTCAATATAGTGACTGTAAAAATAAGCAAGCTTGTTAATAATAATAAAACCTTGATTCGCTGATTTGCTTACTGCTTATTCTTAACTTCTACCTTCCCAGTATAAAAAAAGAAGACTCTTCAGCTTTCACTTCACTTTCAAACTTTTGCTTTTTTTAATGTTCTACTTCTTGTGCTTTATTTCTTTTTTTATAGAATGTGCTCCATTATTCCGTGCGAAAAATTACGTAAATTCATTTTATAATTTCTATTTCTCACCTTAGTCATAATCCTTCATCTCTCTCAGTATCTCCTTCCTTTCTAAACCACCATTTTTAAAATTCTTGGCGGAAAATCTTTTTTTTCCTTTTCGATTTAATCTGTTTTTCAAACAGCAATTGAATCAATATTTTAAAAACAAATCCATGATATTCATTCCTTTCCTGTAAATTGCGGTTCCCCACTACAAAGGAGAGAAGAGCATAAGGGGTTTTTGCCCCCACAGGCTGTGTGGGGCTAGGCAGGGCCTAGCTTAACCGTGATATCATGAAAACACTCAAAGTGGCGACTTTCTGGCGACTCAAAAACAGTATCCGGCGACTCTCTGGCGACCCATTGGCGAGTCAGTGGCGACACCTCTTTTTACACTTCATGGCTAAATCTTATTGCCTTTCGTTCAACTTTTGGAGCTTTCACTGTACACTTTTTTGTTCATCTTCATAGAGGTGAATGCTTCCATCATTAGATTGAATCGCATCTCTTTTTATCGTAATTTTTGATTCTGTATCAGCTTTTCTATAGTTTTTCATTTCCTTTTTTACAACATCTTTTTCTAACTCATATGAACCTGTTGTGAACATAAAAAAGATAAATGTTGATGTCCTATGAACGAGCATTTTTTTAGAATAGTCATCGTTTGTAGGATAAAAGCCGACTCATAAATGATTAAAAAACATGCGTAAATCGCTTGTATTGTATGTAAAAACAGGTGGCTGTTTTTACCATGATCGTGCGGAAAAAATAAAAGAAGATCGCTTGCTTCTGTCTTACTTTTTTCAAAAAACACTTCAAAATGAAGTGACCCTTGAGGGGACATTTATCAGATATGAAGGGTCGCTGAAGGGGTTTCTGGCACAAATGTTGAAGTCACTGAGGGACCGGTGAAGGGACTATCCTTTAATTTGAGGGTGCGCTGAGGGGGTTCCTTGAAGGTTTTGCATGATATCATGGTTTTGCTAGGCTCTGCCTAGCCTATCACACCCTGTGATAGCAAAAACCCCTTATGCTCTTCAAGATGTTTTTTACGTTTTTTATGTTGATGCAATAAAAACACAGAAAAGGAGAACAAACATGGAGATTAAAGTGAGAAATGTATGTCCGGTTGCTGTGAGTAAAGTAGATCGTTTAGCCAAAGAAAAAGGTCTTTCGCGACAAGCTTTTTTGAAAGAACAAATTGAAACATTATCTATTATGGAAGAAGTAGAAAAGCAAGAACAAGCTATTGATGATTTGTATGATCGAACCATAGAGACAATACAAAGATGCTCAGATGCGATGACAAATATGGATCGTACATTCAATAAACTCTTTGGGGAGGATAACGGAGAATGACCGCGAGCAAACACCGAAGAATGATTTCTTTAAGTGAAGAGACTGATGAATATCTTCATAAACATATGAAAGAAAGAGGCTATCGTTTTCCAGGGGATGCCATTGCAGATATCATTCGAAAATATGAACGATTAAAAAATAGAGAGCCTGATGAAACATTTTTAGACGCTGCTACAATTGACGCAATAGGTCAGGCTTATCTGAAAAGAGCGAGTGGATTTTACCAATACTTAGACAATCAGTTAAGTGAGGTAAAAGAAACTACAAAGAATACACAAATAGACACTCGAGTATTAATGGGGTTAATCAATAACTTATACGACCACTTAAACATTCAGAAGTTTAAGTCAACACAGTTCGATGAAACAGAAGCTACTAAGAAAGCCAAAATATGTGCGCTACATCAGATTCAAGAGGAAAGAATGCAGTTCATAAAAAAAAGAAAACGGGAAGGAGCAGAAGAAATGGACCATTTATTTGAAGATTAATCTTAGAGGTTATCAAAGCAGGCTTAGGCCTGCTTTTTCCTCTTCCTTTGTAGAACAAAATCGAATAAAAAAGCTTGTCCTGAAAGGTTTTTGGTGAAAGGTTACTTTAAAAAGGGCCTTCGTGATTAAAATAACTTGAATATGGATAACTTATTAGTTTTACTATGTTTAGTTTTAAATCCTGTAATGGATGTGAGAGCGTTTAAAGGTCATTGAACCCCTTCAGCAGATTATGGAATAGAAACTATTCATAATATCTTTAACAGTCTTATACAAAGCATATGAAGTTCGTGTATCTATCTTAATTAACATCTCCCCTTTTTATTTTAAACAAAGCAATAGAAATTCAACTAACTATATATCTCATGCTATGTTTCCTCATTTAGATTTTTAACTATGTATCGCCTTTTTCTCCAGTTCATTTATTAAAACGGAATATTCTTTCCTATGTTAAAATTTTTCGCTTATTTTTGCTTTGACTTTGCTTAATTAGAATAAACAGTCATAGAAATTGATTCACTGTCTTCTTTCTCAGTTAAATCTGTTGAATATTGGCTCATCATATTCTAGACGTTGAACGTTTTGTTCTCTCTATAGATTAATTTGCCCATTAATAAGCAAGTAATAAATACCATCATATAAGAAAGCATTCCATACTGGTGGGTGTTCATCTGCAAAATAAATGGAAGAGATAAATAAAACAGTTTCGGATCAAATACTTCACTGAATGTCGTTTGAATAAGCTGCCTCAGTGTATTAAATAAAAAATTGAACACTAGAAAAATGATAAAAAAAACAAGCACTTAAAGGAATAAGTACTTGTTTTTCAGCAACCATATATTTCATTGATTTATGAGATTTCATGCTGTATCTCCTTCTGTTTTTGTGCAGATACAGGAATGGCATAAAAAGAGCTTTGACAAAAAGAAAAGTGCGTTCGATCTTGTGCATCGTATCGGTCTTGAAGGTATTGAAAAGCTGTTTGCAAGTTCCAATTAACCTCTTTCATGTTCTCTTCGTTCACGATATAAGATTGATTTCGAGTGAAGTCTTCTCTCTCTTGATGAGTAAATGCTGATAACTCAAGAAACCGCATTGTAGGCTTTATGCATATTCTAAACTGATACTCGTGTTTGAGGAAATTATCACTAATCGTGATAGATTTTGCATTTTTAAAAATAATGACCATGTGATTTTTCAAGAGAATTATACTATTTACACTGTTAGCAATCCGTTGAGCATGAAGAGGTGTCGTACAGAATGTTCCTAACTCTACTTTAACAAAAAGATCCTCGTATCTATATTCCACACCAACAACAAAGGAATGTCTCTGATTTTTCGCTTGTCTTTGATTGTACATGGCAATCATCCTTCCTCTGAAACTATTTGAATGGCAAGAACTACCCTCTTTTATAGATTCTTGAGTACCTATTTTTGCTTCTTTTGTTATTCAGTCAACGATTTAATCTTATTATCACCTTTTTGATCTTTTTCGTTATATCAAGATTCTTTTTTGTTTTTTCATAAGCAACTATTTTCTAATTCGAAATTAATAGATAATAAAAAATTGACGTTATTCTTAATACAATGACTGAAGAAGTTATATCTATCGCAATCCATTTTCTTCTTAAACATAATTGATTTTTAAAGGAGTTTAATAATTTAAAACCTGACATTAAAAAAGGGATTTATGCAACTTACTCGTTCAATATCAAATAAGAACGATTTATAATTATAGTACAGTTTCTTATATGAGCTGGGTAGTGCGTTTTTTTATAGTACTTTTTAAAAAAAACACTAAAATTTGTAGTCTTTTTTTTCTTGAAGACTATAAATTTTAGTACTTAAATAAAAAAATGACCATATATATGGTCATTTTTCTAATCCACCGGACTTAGCTTTTTCAATAGCATCTTTTATATTTCTAACTGATAATTTCTTAAAAATGCTCTGAATTTGATTTTTTATAGTATTTTTAGACTTTGATAATTGTTCTTGCATACTCTGTCGAGAGTATCCTTTCTCCATCATATTAAATATAACCCGTTCGCTCTGGGTTAAATTGGTCAATTGTTGCTCATATTTTAAATCTCGATAATCTTCTAACATAGCTTCAATGGCTGTGAAGTTTCCAACATAAGTTGACCTTATAATATTAGCTATGTTATGCATATCTTTTTTTAGAATATAATTTACAGCTCCTGCTGCAAAAGCCTTAATTATGACATCTTTTTCGCTTAAACAAGTTAACATGATAACTTTCCACTTGCTATTATCTATAGATTGCATTTTTTTTAATTCATACGCAGCATGAATTCCATCCAGCTTAGCACCTGTTAAGTTAATATCTACAAGAAAAATATCTACTTTATCAATATCCCTAGCTAACCTTAAGGTATCTTCTTCTGTCGAGCCATAACCTACTAACTCGATATCCTTTTCAGCTTTAATAATAGTCTGAATGCTGTGCAACCATTCTAGATCATCTTCAATTAACACTACTTTTATTGGCTTACTCAAATCACTCATCCTCTATTTCTTAGTTGAGAAAGTCAGTTTGATATCTGTACCTACATTAACTTGACTAGAAATCTCTAGATTCCCATCACTTTTTACCATCACATCATAACAATAATAAAGTCCCCATCCAGTATTTCCGTCTTTTAATTTTTTCGTGGTAAAGAATGGACTCTTAACGTATTCCAAATTTTCTTTTGTTATTCCAATTCCATTATCAGATATGATAACTACAGCTTTTTTTCCTTTTTTATTTATTCTAACGTTTATAATGCCTTCTTTTTCTATTGCTTCAATGGCATTCTTAAACATATTCCAAAATACCTCTTTAGTTGGGGTTTTATCAAAAAAAGCATATACATCTTCGTCTAAGTATTCTTTAGTTATGACTATATGATTTTCAACAAACTCCACTTCTAATTCACTTATAACGCCATCTACTACTTCAGTAAGATTATTACGCTTTTTTACAATTGTAATGTCTTGTGTCTTACTGTTTATTTTTTCAACCATTTTCAGTAAATGATCAGATCCACTATCGACCATGTTAATCCCTTCAGCTGACAAATGATTTAACTCTGATGTATTTTCTTTAATCAACTTCATGCCTGTCACAATTCTAAATATTTGGTTTTTAATAGCGTGATTCATAAGGCTAACACCTGTTAGAATAGCTTTATTTGCTTTAATTTGTGTCTGCTTTTCATATTTAATCTTTATGCCGTTCATTGATCCAACACCATCTTGCTTAAAGGCTCTCCATATAAAATAGCTGAAAGAGATGAGCATAAATACAATTACGTACCTCCAGTATTCGTGATGGTTATCAAATACACGTACAATATAATTTAATATAAGGGCTGACAACATAATTGGATGCATAATGGTAAAAGTTATAAAACGTATTTTTTTCTTGTATGGATCTGATTCTGTAAAATAGGAATAAAGGTGTATTATGTAACCAGTTATAATATAAGGAACTCCCCAATAAAACAGTCCTTTAAAATCAGGGACGATGTCAGGTACATAAGTGGTTGTAAATATCATGACGATAATAGGAGTAAACAAAATATACTTTAAGTTGTTAATAATTTTATTAGGGAATCGCTCTGAATAGACTATTGCATGCATAAGAACTCCCCAAGGGCAAAAGTAAATAGAGAAAAAACCTGTAATAATTCTCGCATAATAAAGGAAAGTGTTAAGCCAATTAAAGTTCATATGATGCGTATTCAAAATAGGGATAAATGACTCTATAATAGCCCTAGAAAGGCCTGCAGATGATGCACATGCCAATAGCAGTGTCATCCACTTTAACGGAGGATATTTAGGGTCATAACAATAACATAATAAAGCAAATAATCCACTGATAACAAATAGAGCAACCATTAAGTTACCCCATCTATTACATTCAAAATTTGATTAGGACATTTCACTAAGTAGTCTGGTCTACCTGTTATAAGAAGTTCTTCTAAGTCATATCCCCATGTAACGGATACAATTTTTATGTTACTTTTTTTTGAAGCAATAATATCCCTATGCTCATCACCTATAAGAATAGTCTCATCCCTTCTTAAGTTATGAGATTTAATATAGCTATTAATTGTTAAATTTCTTCCAAAAAACCTTTTAGATCTAATAATTTCGTCGAAATACTCCATATCATTTAATTTCAAAAACTTCTCAATATTTTCTTTTGAATTAGCTGAAATTAGTACAAGCTTAAATTCTCGATTTTTTAATTCTCTTAAAACTTCTTTCATTTCACTATTAACTTGTAAATATGGAACTGATTTCTTATATTCTTTAACAACATCCATAACTAAGCTAGGAACTTTAAAGAAAGATACATTATACTCTTTAAAACGTTGGCGAAAAGTTATTGATCTAATGTAATCCATTTTCTCTTGAGGCATTTTTTCATAACTATACTTGTCTGAAAAACTGTTAAAAAGGTCGTATACTAACTGGGCTGAATTAACTATCGTTCCATCAAAATCGCAAATAACTGTCTTTATCACGTTTCCACATCCATTTTCATTAAACAATCAGAATAAAAGGCGAACATTTATTCATGTTATCTAATCGTAACAAACTATAAACTTCTTTAAAATAGCACATTTTTCCTTATTTTGTAATTAAACCCTTCGTGAACGAACATTCCTTAGCACTATATAATCTACTTTTTTTAACTATATATGTAAAATATTTCTTATGTTATTTCCCATCACATACAAATAAGGACTATTGACTCTTATTCAAGATCTTAAATAATGTAATTAGCAATTACTAAATATGGAGGGAAAGTTGAGAAATACTCCTGCTAATAATTCTAAAAATATATAGTGTTTTCAAACAAAGTGACTACTTCACAATTCTTAATATCTCCTATTACTGTATCCCCGCCTTTATCTGCACTAAGTTTTGTAGTCTTTATTAAAAAATAGACTATAAAACTTAGTACTTTTACAAAGAAGAGACTATAAAAGTTCACACTACCCAACGAACCTGTTTAGCGCTATGCTAATAATATGTATTACCACCCTCAGTGAAAAAAAATACACCTTGAAAAGGTGATTTCTTCACCAAGCTAGAGGTGACATCTAATAAATATACTCGTTTTGATATATTTTGCTAATTTTTATTGAATTATGAGACTAGTTAACGCTATAATAAAACTAACAAAAACGTGCGGATAGAAAAAAGACTTCAACTGTTTAAGTAGTGCGTCAACACTCTTAAACCGTTCCCCCTAAATACGGTAGGGAAAACACTTGTCGAAGTCTCTTGTTAATAGAGTTAGTTTTGTACAAAATAAAACTTATGGTTTTATTTTATACGAAATTGACATCTATTTCAAGGGCTTAGTTTATCTTAATCAAGGCATTGTTTTCCTTTTACAAGGGAGATAATGTCTTTTTTATGTTCCTTAAAGGAGAAGATGAACAAATGACAAAGATATTGACTTGCTATTTACCAGATGTGAATAGCTTTAACGGACGATTCACATGGTTATGGAAAGAAAAACCGACCCTTCGTAAAAAGAAAGAAGCGTTTATCGAAACCCTTCGTACTTATTTTAAACAACAACAAGAAGCCCTACATAAAGTATTCCCTAAAAAACGTATGGAGATGTTAGATTACGTGATTTATAACCTTGTTGCCACTGGCATTCAAGCGATTCACTCCAAAACACTTATGGAGAAGTTTGATGTATCCCAAAGTACCGTTTCTCGCTTTGTGAAATCGTTAAAGGCAACACCCTTTATGATCGTGGCCCGTTATATCAAAGAAGATACAACAGGTGCTCATCCTGATAGCTATGTGTTTATCCTTAAAAGCCATACGAATTTTGATCAAATTTGTGAGGAAATCTTTTTTGCACACGATACAACAGGTATTCAAACGCTTCAACAAGAAGAAATGACAACTCCTGTGACAACTCCTGTGACAAGTCCAGAAAGTGCTGAAAACGTTGATACACCAAGCTTAGAGGGCGGAAAAACTTCGTCCCCCTTTATTAACCTTGATTTACCTAAAAATCATTTAAATAATCATTTAATATCTGCTTCACAGTCGTTTTCTTATATCGTAGGTGTTCCTAAAAAAGTAAATAACGTGTATGCAGGGAAATATGGTCATCAACTAAAAGACTTTTATGCTCGTATTCAAAATGCAGCTAAAGCAGTAAAACGAGATACAGAGATTGAGATTGTGAAAGAAGAAGTACATGAAGTCGCTTATACAGCCATTGTAGGCTTAGATAAATATGTTCATGAGGCTAATCGTAAGGGTACTCCCCTGTCACTGGATGACATGTGCCGTCTTGTTTATCAAATTGCATTCAATCAATTTACAAATCTACTAAAAGGGAATACAGAACAACAAACATCTGAGTCAGACATACATACTGAAGCTAAGACAGCTTTATTTACGCCTAAACATATCATCCGCAAGGAATTGGTTCCTGCTTGGTTACAAGCTGAACAGGAGCAAAAAGAGTCTACAAAAGAAACAGCTATCTCTCTGGATCAACAGCTTGAAATGATTCAATTAAAGCAAGATTTAGGGCAAGAACTAACGCCAGAAGAAGAAGACTTACTCAAAGAGCACAGTTCTACGTACAGTTCGTTAGAAATGGCGCAGCTAAAACAGGATCTAGGACAAGCCTTAACACCACAGGAACAAGCTTTATTGCACCAACAGGACCAGTTAAAAGGCTCAGTTTCCTAATTCAAAAGTGAAGAAATCCCTTGGAAGCTGATGTTTAATAAGAGTATTATTATTTAGAACACACTTCTAAATAATCAATATATAAATCTATGTAGGAGGAGAGCACCATGCCACATAAAATGACAATAACAGGATCTGCGACAGGACCATTACGAGAATACGATCGCTACGTTGCCTTTGATATGCGTGAAAAAGGTTCACCTGCTGCTCCTAAAGGACTGAAGAAGAGTACGTTTATTTCGTATACCGTGTTTGTTGCCAAGAAAGCCTTCAATAAAACCGGACTGACAAAAAAGAGTATTATGCATGAAAAGATCTTAGTTCAAGGGGAACCAACGTTAGATATTCCTATTGACGAGTGCCCTGGGGAAATTGGTATCATCTGCTTCCAGATTACCGTTCTCCCGAATAAAAACGATAAAGAAGCCAATGAGTCAAAAGATAAGAAAGAAGCCCAACAAGAGGTTTCTAAGGCTCAACAAGAGGTTGCAGCTACCAAGCAGGAAGAAAAACAAGATCCTGTTTCTCAACCTATAGCAAAAGAAGAGAAAAAGGACGCTAAAACGGTACAGCCAGAAGTGAAAAAAACACCTGTACAAGAGCAAAAGGCTGCGCCACAAAAGAAGCAGCAACCTATTCAGCCAAAAGGGACAAAGGATGTCGTGACTTTTGATGATATTATCGTTCCTGAAGCCTTCTTAAAGACACGTCCCAACCCTGTGAAAACAGAAGAAGTTATTGAATTTGTGAAACGTACAGGACACCTTGACAAGCCGTTAACGATTGAGAAAGAAACGAAGGTATTAAAAGATGGCTATCGTCGTTATATTGTGGCCAAAACCTTGAAAATGGAAAACGTTCCAGTTGTCTATGAACATCAAAGGTAGTTACTTGCTTTTATATAAGTATTTCTTACAGACATAGAAAGAATTTTGCAAATGAATGAACATGAAGATTTCTTTATCTTCTGTATGAAATGTCTACTGGGTGTAGGTGGAGGACTTGCCTTGATAGCAATCTTAGTCGGAAAAGAAGATGCTGGCATAGGTTTTTTAGGAAGTATTTTAGGTGGCTTTATAGGCGGTTTTTTCACTTTGATGGGTGTACGTAAAACTATAGACTTACAAATCTCTAAAGAAGAACTCGATAGGCTACCTAGTAAAATTTTAAATTTAGATAAAGCTACAACCCAATATTTCAATATTATGGATTATGTTATAGGAATGCAAGACCGTATTCGCAATATCCGAACTGCCCAAGCCTTACGAACTGATTTAGAAGAGTTTAGTAATACTCTACGTTCTATGAGTACAGAATTGAAAACTTTATCTGTTCACGTTAATGGTGAGATTTTTAGGAGACTTAACAATATTCTCCCAGATAATCATATGGCTGATTTATTAATTTATATTAACTTGCATGAAGGTAAAGAGAATATTTCTGATTTATTAAGAGCTTTCAATGGGTGTGAGGAGTTAGGTGAAAAAGAAGTTTATTTAAAAAGTCGTGCTTATCTAGTGTTTAGGCTTGAGTATGAAGAGGTATTAGAGATGCTAAGTCTTGAGACATTTTCTTTTGAGTGGCTACAAGAAAAATTCATTCGTAAATTAGATGAGTTTAGGGACAAATTAGATGGAAATCATGAAGTCCTGTTCGAGTATATGGAGAAGTATCAGAAGCAACTTAAATAATAAAATATTATATATATTAAAATTTTTACGAAAGGAGCAATTACGTGGATTTTCAATCACTAATTACGCATAATCCTTTCCTTACATATCTTATGAGTGGGGCCCTGGGAGGAATAATAGGTGGCTTGCTTTTATTGCTTATACAAACAACATTAAAACAAGGCGTAGCCTATCAGTATAAGAAAAAGCTAAAGGATTTCAATCATCAATATGATGAAAAATTAGCTTCATTCAATGAACAAATCGCAATTCAAGCTGAATATAGAAAGTTAGATTTTGATAGGAAGATCCATGACTTCTCACTTTATTCAAGTAAAAGGCATGAACTTTATCCTGCGTTATTTAAGCAGATTCATCAATTGGAACATATTTTAAGGGTAGCTGATGACACGTCGTTTATTCATTTGGATAACGTGACATCAAAAGATCAAATACTACCCTTGATAAAGAAGATAGCGAGACTTTCTAACTTCAAGCCCCTGGAAATGGCTATTGATGAAGAAATTATAAGTGAAATTCAAGAGTTTGACCCTAATGAACATCCAGATTGGAATATATTCTTAGGTATACTAAAAGATCTTTTAATAAACAACATATGGATGGAAATATTTAAGGATATACGATTACTGGATGTGTTCGTTTCAGATAACGTTCTTTATTTTTCCGAAGATGTTATTAGTAAAGTAACAGATATATCAGATGATTTAAAAACTATATCAATCGGAAGACATAAAATTAGTAACCAAGAAAGAGAATCTATAAGAAGAAAAATGCAGAGGAACATAAACGAGTTAAGGTCGATGATAAAAAAAGAATTAACAGTAGGCGATTATTCTCCTCTAGAGAAAGAATTGTAATATCTATATTACACAGGACAACACAAATAAAACTTCATTCCAAATATAATATTAGGCTTTAAAGCAAAGAAATCACCCTACAAATATATGATAATCTTAAAATGCCTCTGTATGTTATTCTATACAGAGGCATTTTCTTTTTTTAAAAGATAACGAATAACAAGTTTACCTTCAGTTGAACTTATTATTCGTAAACAAATTTCTATTTATCGTAAGTTAAACATGAGTTAAACTAAATAGCGCGCAAATAGCGCTATGATATAATAAAAAGGATTCTATACATATACAGAGAATAAGATTAGATATTATGTATTCAGGAGGAAGAATATGAACAACAAATACGGTGTATTCGCTAAAGAAGTATATATGCACCTAGATATCAACCCTGCAACCCTTCGAAACTGGAGTTCTATGATTGAGAGTCATGGGTATGAATTTGAGAAAAATCATAAAGGACAACGTATTTATTATCAGCGCGAGATTTTCGCACTTGCGAATTTAAAGACTCTTTTGGCTCAAAGAGAGAGTTTAGAAAGCGCAACAAAAGCCGTAGCAGCAAAGCTTATTGAGGAAAAAAGCGCAGAAAAAGCGATAAGCGCTATTACTGAAAAAGAAGAAGATGAAAACTCTATAACGCTATCCAAGAGTGATTTAGATAACTATATTGATAATCTGGAAAGGAAATTTAGTGACTTCATAGCCAAACGAGATGCTTTATTTTTAGAAGAAATGCAAAAACGAGATAAACTACTTCTTGAGGCGATCACTAAGATGCAATTACAAGTTGCTGCTAGTAAAGAGGCAATAGAAACGAGCATTAACGATGATAATAAAGATGACTATAAAAATGAACATACAGATATCATCTTAAATGAAATTAAAGAGCTGAAACAACAAATAAGTGCTTCACAAGCAGAAGGAAAAAAAGGACTGTTCCAGAAGCTTTTTGGGAAGGATTGAAAAGCGCCCTTATTCCTATAACAGCAACGTTTAAAGCGCTAAAAAGCGCAGGAAAAGCGATATGCGCTTTTTGTGATTATTCGTTTTCAAATATAAAAGAGACTGGTTTCTAGAGTATAGAAACCAGTCTCTTTTTCATTAAATTTTTCGCTTACAAAGGAATACTCACAACAAAGACCGCCCATTATGTATTAGTGTATAAGGCGGTCTTAACTGTATTCATGCTATATGATTATGTCAAAAATATCGACATTATTCTAATTCGTTTCCGATAATATTAATTTTATAAAATTCCTTGCTACATGCTTTATTCTATGCTTTACCTTCGCTTTTATTTCCTATTTTTTTATGAATAAAAACCTTTTTTCACACGAATAGAATTCTGTTATTATGTCTATCCTGCATAAAAAGGAGGTAATCTCATGCCGAGAATAAATCCAAGCAGAAGTAAGTTAGGAAGATTCTTAGATAAAAAAGGTTATAGCCAAAGTAGATTAGCCAGGCAGACTGGATTAAATAAAAATACAATTACTAAGGTGTTTATTGATTCCACTTACATACCATCTGGACAAACTATTAAAAGAATAATGAATGTTTTAAAAACTATTGATCCTAAGTCAAAAGCAGAAGATTTTTTTGACATATAAAAAGGCACAGTAGTTGTGCCTTTAATTATTATCATCTGCATTTAAACGTAATGACCCTCTATACTAACTAATAGAAGGTCATTGATCAGTGCCTGCCTGTCACTAGTCAACCCTCGGAAGGTGACATTTTTATTCATATCCAATACAAACACAATTTAAACTTTTACTTGTGTTTATTATTTAGCTCTTGCCAATCCCAATACGAGTTATATAATTCATCGTGTAAAAAATCTTCTTCCTCTTCATTTTCATGCTTTTCCGCCAACTTTAATCCAATCCACATGTTATCATCATTTTCTAATACAGGATCACTTACCCCATCCAGTAAACAAAAGGCACTATGAAAAGCCCCCATGATATTATCCCGTACAATTTTTTCAATTGCGCTGATGCTTTCATCTGTGAAATTTTGATTGTTCAAAGCACTTATCTCATTCTTAGTTAAATTAAATTCTTCCCATGATAATTCCTTAGAAGGTTTCTTTAATTGTTCTTCTATCTCTGAATACTCTTTAATAATACTATGTATTTCTCTTAAAAATAGTTGTTTAGAATCCATATTTCATTCTCCTATGGTACGTTATAAGTCCTTATTATATCAGGTTTACCTTGATATTGAATTTATAAGAGTTTAAAAACCTAGTTAACATAAAACACGTTATCGGTAGTGAAAATAAAAGGGTTTTATCTTATTTATTTTTTACGTGCGCTTCTTAGATAGTTTCCTAAGTATGCTCCAATGGATCCAATAAAAAATATAAGTATACATTGAACTAAAAGGCTTGAAGGAGAGACTAATTGAAAAATAAGGGCACTTAACCCTCCCCATAGAATAAATAACAATAAACTCTTTGCTGTAATCCCCATAATGTACCCCTTTTTAAAAATCTTTTTAATTTATTAAACCACATAATTTATTTACTTGATATAACAGGAATTATAAGGAATCTTTTATGATTATAAACTGTATAAGATATACATTTGTAGTTATGTTGTTTCTAGGAATAAAAAAAGCTAAGGAGTAAATCCTTAACTCGTATTATCTACAGGGTTACAAAATAAATGTGTCTAAAAGAAATTAAAGATTTTGTAACTCAATTCGATCTAATTCTTTTTGTCTTTTCTTTTTAAAACGTTCTCTACCTGAAATCCATGAACTTAACAATCCACATAAGGCAACTATTAGTATTACCCATGTAGAAGAATTATCATTATTATCCATTAATCTATTAAAAAAGAAGCTAATAACGCCTATATATACAAGTGGAATAATTCCACCTAAATAAGGATTTTTTCGCGTTGATAAATAATCTTGAGTAAGCAAAATAATAATGACTACTAATATTCCAACTATATGATCCATAATTAAACATCCTTTTCTGTTTTATATTTTTCAATGATGACTTTAGCAACATCCAGACTGAGCCGTTCATCAATAACAAAGCCCTTAATCATATTTACAAATTCTACATCTTCTTCCTGACTATGGACTTCAATCTTTTTTATTAAACGATCTAGTTTTGCTCTAACAGTTGGATAAGAAACATCATAGAGACTAGACATATTTTTTAGAGATCCGGAATTCAAAATAAACTTTCTAATAAATTCTAAAGACTCTTTATCTAATGCAAGAATCCATGAAGGAATTTCTTCTCTTTCCATTAAAAACCACCTCCTATATTAATAATATTAAATTAAACTTCAATATTATTCAAGTTTAAAATTAAAATGTTAAAAAATATTTTAATTTTGTTATAAATCTTATTAGTCATACTTTGTAAAGGACATATTGTATACTCTATACAAATTTAGTTAACATAATCAACATTATAGGTAGCAAAAAAGGTCCTTAATTAAAAGGACCTTTTTTACATTACATCTAAATCACGTATTTTAATTAAAATTTCATTATCGTTTTCAACATATATATTGAATTTTAAAGTTAAATCACTTCGTTCTTCATCATAGTATAAACTAAAGGTTCCCTCGTAGTTAGGCGGAGACTTATATTCCACCTCATATATATCAATTTCATCTTCCCAATTCTGATATGCTTCATTTGGAGGTAAAGTCATTTTACCAGGGTAATATCCTAATTCTTCTCTAATTTCTGCCTCAGTTATTTCAGAAAAACCGGAAGAAACAATGTTTTCTATATTACCTTCAACTAATTGGTGTATCAATATCTTCAATTTTTTTACCATTTCTTTTTTTAAAGAATCTGTAATCATTTTAGTTCTCCTATATATTATGAGTTCCATTTATTATATCAGTTTTACTCTGATATTCAGTGTATAAAATATACACTTTTAGTTAACATAATGTCTCTTCAAGGAAGCGAAAGAACCCTTACAGGTGAACTGCGCCCCAATTGTTAGACATAATCTAACCAATTGGAGGCGCAGTTTTTATGAAGAGATTTTCAGAAGAAGAGAAACTAATGGCTGTGAAAAAATACTTATCTAATCAAGGGTCTTTTAAAAGAATCGGAGATTCTATAGGGGCAGATGAAGGAGATGTGCGCAGTTGGGTTCA
>Ga0209025_1003123_pt1 | contig 16204 bp, 20 predicted proteins | sample AraplaMF_Col_mLB_FD_184256 | JGI IMG/M metagenome (GOLD analysis project Ga0209025, IMG submission 184256) | Arabidopsis root microbial communities from the University of North Carolina, USA - plate scrape MF_Col_mLB (SPAdes) (version 2) | ecosystem: Host-associated > Plants > Roots > Endosphere... | reverse complement strand
GCATCTGGCGTGAAACCGCTTCATCCGTGGCGTAGCGGGATATCAACTTGGCGAGTGCTTCAGCGGGTTCGTTCATGCCGGTATAACCTGATCAACGCACGCTGGTTCCATAGGGTTAGCGGGCAAAGCGATCGTCTACCCCGGAGATAAGGCGGGCGTGATCAAGCCGCTTTGCGTCGCGGTGCAGATCTTTTGCGGGCGGGTAGAGGCAGCTCAGCTGTCGGCCGCGAGAGCCGGAGTGCTCGCAGAGCCTGCGTTTTCTTACTCCTGGCCGCGGATTCCGCGTCAAGGATAGTGCGGACCGTGGCGTTGAACAGAACTGCACTGGCATCCGCCGACAATTTTTCTGGCTTAAAAAAGTGGTCTTTCGTTGCGGTCATGTTGTTTCTCCTGATGGGCGTTTATCTTCGAGCGCCATGCGAAGCGCGGCGTGCTCGGGACCTTGAGGATGCAGGGATCGGGTTTCATGCCCACCCGCTTTGTTGGCGCGGTGCAGGACATGATCCATGGCTTCCGCGTTTCCCGTTTGCAGGAACCATCGATCCCCGTTGCTGCTCAGATGCGAATTCAGCTCGTTCCCATGTTGACCTCCAGGTGTCATTCGATGGGCGGGCTATCAGCCTTTTCGGGGGCTTCGACGGCTGCTATCGGCCTTGCCTTTCGCCGATGATGTCTTTGCATCATAACCCTGACCAAAATTCGTGCCACCGAGATGGCCGCCGCCGCTGGTGTTTTTCACCTGGCGCACCGCTCTCTGGATCTGCTGTTCGGCGTTGGTTTTTTTCATGTGAGCTTCCTTTTAACAAAAATAGGCCGAGGACATTCCTCGACCTTGTGACATGCGGTCAATGCCAGTGCATCCGTGGTCAAAGACCGGCGATGTGTCAGGCTGCCTGAAGATTTTCGGCTGCGCTCTTGCCCGAGCGGCCGTCAGCAACGATGTCGTAGCTCAACTTCTGGCCCTCGGAGATGTAGCTCATCCCGGAGCGTTCGACGGCCGAGATGTGAACAAAGATGTCTTTGGAACCGTCGGTCGGCTGGATAAAGCCAAAGCCTTTGGTGGTGTTGAAAAACTTTACGATACCTGTATTCATGACGATTATCCTTCCAATCGCACGATTAGTCGCTGCCCGGCGCGAACCGCCGGCAGTCATTCGATCGATGTCTGAAAGAAAAGGTTCGCCAGCTGCGGCTTACCGCAAAGCAAAGCTCAAAAAGCAAATTCGATAGTTCATATATGGTCATAAAATTACATTCAGCAAGGCCGACACCGGCTTTTATTTTTCGTGTATCACAGCCCGGGGCCTGAAATTATCGCCTCGATCTGGGGATCTATGCTTGTGACCAGTGGCGCGATCAGATCTTCAAACTCGATAAACGAGCCGGGCTAGCCGTGCAGGAGCAGGAGCGGGGGCTTGGCGCTATCGCCTGTCATGTGCACGACCGCTGGCCTTCGATCTCGGCCGCGAATTGGGTAAAGCGGTTCAGGCGGCGCTCCTGAGCACGCCAGTCAAAGCTATCCATCCAGTAGCTGACCAGCCGAAGATCTTTCTTGCCGACCCCGGACGTCCAGCCGCCGGCGTCGGAAGCTGATGCCAATCCCGCACCTTCTGCATGATCTGCCAGCGCTCGTCGGGGATGTCAACCGTCAAGGGAGTAGGCATGTCAGGACCTTACCTACTCTTCGACCGCCGCTTTATTGATGACGGAAAATACCTCTGCAATCCTGCCTCCTCTCAATGTGTAGAAGGCATGCTCATGGAAGACGACGCGCCGTCTACTGACTGGTATGCCGAGGAACGCACCGACAGGGGTGCAGTCGAACCGAAGGCGCGAGGCAATGTGATTTCCGTCCGCCACGACGAGATCGGCGTTAAAGTGGAGGTCGGGGATGTCTCGGTAGTTTTCCTCGAGCATTGCGCGATAGCCGCCCACGCCGAGCGCGCGGCCATTGCCGACGACGTCAGCGGCAACGAAGGTTGAGATCTCGTCCCATGCGCGGGCATTTAGGCAAGCGATGTACCGCTCTTATATGGGGCTGTTGGATGAGGTGAGTTGTTCATCCCAAGTGCCCCAAGCTACTCGCCACCAATTCACATGATCTGTTCCTGCACTGCCTGGTAAACCGTCCTGACGCTTGGCCGGAAGCCGAGACTCCGCGCCAACGAAGTGTCAGCATGGAGATGCCATGGGTTGTTCAGTGGCTCAGACGAGGGCTCCAACTTCTCGCCTACCAGCCCCGCAAGTTCATAGATGGAACTCGGTGCTTCATCGGCAATATTGACGACACGGCCGTCGAACAGACCTTGCAGGGCGAGGCTCATAGCAGTCGCGATATCGCGATGATGGATCGTGCTGATCCGCTTGGCTGGATGCCATTTGCCTGTGATCGCGTGTTTGAGCAGTTCCTCCAGATGACCGTCCCGGTCGCCGTAGACGAAAGGAAATCTTATGACCGCCCAGTTGAGGCCGCTGTCTCGCAGGGCCTTTTCGGCTGCGACCTTGCTGGCGGGATAGGCGAGCTTGGGATCGACCGGATCGTCCTCGCGCCCGGGGCGACCGCTATCGGCACCGTAGACCTGGCTTGTGCTCGCGAAAATGAAGCGCGCCGCGGGCGCGTGGCTCTTCGCCGCCTCAATGAGATTTTGCGTCCCCGCCAGGCGGCCATCCGAAGTCGTGCGGACATTCTGCCCGATACCCACAAGAGGGCTATCACCAAAGAAGATGGTGAGCAGGTCCAGATTCTGAGGGCAAGCGCATTGTCTGATCTTCCTGCCGCATCCCTGTCGCATCTTCGTCAGCCAGACCTGGACGCTCTGCGTATTCCGTTCTCATCGCACAAGCCGCGGATTCTGATCCTCTACGGTTCCCTGCGCACCGTGTCCTATAGCCGGCTTTTGGCATAAGAGGTGGCGCGCTTGCAGAAGCATTTCGGCTGCGAGGTGCAGTCGATCCGGCTGACCTGCCGCTTCCCGATGCGGAACCCGCCAGTCATCCGAAGGTGCCGGAGCTGCGTGAGCTGTCGGCGTGGTCGGAAGGGCCAGGTCTGGATCAGTCCGGAACGCCACGGCTCCATGACCGGCATCATGAAGGCGCAGATCGACTGGATCCCGCTTTCGGTCGGTTCCGTGCGGCCGACGCAGGGCAAGACACTGGCCGTTATGCAGGTCTCCGGCGGCTCGCAGTCGTTCAATGCAATCAATGAGCTTCGTGTGCTCGGCCGCTGGATGCGGATGATCACCATCCCGAACCAGTCGTCGGTCGCCAAGGCTTTCCAGGAATTCGACACGGACGGCCGCATGAAGCTCTCGTCCTACTATGATCGGGTCGTCGACGTCCGTGAAGAACTGGTCAAGTTCACGCTCCTGACCCGTGATGCGTCTGCCTACCTCACCGATCGCTACAGCGAGCGAAAGGAAGAAGCCGAAAAGTTGGAGCAGCGCGTGAGCCTGAAATCCATATGAATGAGCGCGTTCCTGTCGCCGCGATCCTTGCGCTCCTTCTCACGCAGAACATCGGCTATGACACCCCCTATTACAGCTTGAGCATCCTGGCGCCCGACATGGCTGCGTATTTTGCGTGGTCGGCCGAATGAATCTCCGGCGCGCTTTCGGCCGCCCTGCTGATCGGCGCCTGACCCCGCCCTGGCTCGGCACTTTTTCGACCGCATCGGGGCCGGGCGAGTGAGGACGATCGGCTCGATGGCGAAGGGTAGCCCTAAGATCCAATCTTGCACTTGTTAAATCCGAAACTGTACCCACATATGTGTTATCGACCAATGCTTGTGATTTTGAGCTCCGCGGGGCTCCGGCGTCTCTACCGGGCGGTCGTTCTTTCCGGCGGGTGTCGCCGGGGCCAGGCGGGTTTAGCCGTTCCCGTGGGCGTCAAAGTTTCTGCTGACGGCTTTACCCCAAACAGAAGGAGGACAAAATGTCTTCCAATGAATATGCAGCATGCGTCTCGCAAAACCTGGTGCGAACGAGTTCTTTCGAGTACAGAGAACGAACAAATCCCCTCAGACATGTATTAAGCACAAGCAGCCTGAAATCGCTACCGTTGGTGGTAATGAGGGCGCTCTCACGGTCCGCATCGCAGTGGCATAGGGATCTGCCGCCAGCCTCATAGCGGCGGCTGCGCCGTCCCGCGCACGCGGGGCCCTCGGCCATATATAGCGGATGATCAGATAAGCGGACCGAGACCCGGGCCAAGCTTCTTAGCGTCATCGACCACTATCACCATTCAAGGAATTCATGATGAACCACATATTCCGCAAATCGGCGGACAAGCTCTTTCGCGTTGCAAATGTCGAGCAAGGCTCGAATGCCGAAAAGCTCCAGGACCTGCGACGGGAGATGCAGAAGCGATTGCTCGAGCGGAGACAAACGGAGCGAACTCTTAGGGAAGCCTCCCGTCTCGAAGCTCAGCGTCGCTCCATGACCTGGAGGGCAACCACCTGACCCAGTTCGATTATGCAAGTTCGGCGGGGTTGTACGCTGGGAAAGCGGTTCGAGGTCACAACGGGCCTCGCTACCGGCGTTTTGAGACAGCGGCCGAGGCCCTTCGTTTTGCGGTGGAAGATATGCCTGGCGCACAGCAGTTGGGCTGTCTTCTCGAAGTCGATGAGGCCCGTTTCGATCATCGACAGATCCGTGCGCTTTACGACGCCCCCTCGTATCCTCTCCACCGACGCGTCAAATGATGGAACCGTTTGTGATTTGAAACGAGATAGCTTGTTCCGCCGCAAGCGTTGGATCTCATGATGCGAAAGATGAAAATTGACCACGACTAAACAGCCTCTCAGCCTCGACGTGTGCTCCGAACTGGTCTGGCTCAAGATCATCGCTAGCTACCGTAATCCCGTGCGGGCGCGAAGCTTTTTCGAACTCGCTGTCACTTTGATCCCGTTTGTGCTTTTATGGACCGCCGCGGCAATCACGCTGCAGTCCGGTTACTGGGTCGGCCTGGTGTTGGTCATCCCGGCTGCGGCTTTTTTGCTACGGCTGTTCATGCTGCAGCATGACTGCGGGCACGGGTCCTTATTCGCAAATCGGCGTTTGGATGATTGGACCGGTCGCGCCCTCGGTGTCCTGACGCTAACGCCTTACGATTACTGGCGGCGTGCGCATAATGACCATCATGCGTCGGCCGGCAATCTCGATGAACGCGGTGTCGGGGACATAACGACACTCACGGTATCGGAGTATCGCAATCTGCCGCTGGTGGGTAAGCTTGGCTATCGGTTGTATCGGAATCCATTTGTGATGTTCGGGATCGGCCCTGCTTTTCTGTTTCTCATCAAGCAACGGCTGCCGTTCGGAATGATGCGATCGGGCGCACTGCCGTGGATTTCCACCATGGCGACGAACCTCGCCGTTGCCCTGTTAGCGGCAGTGTTGATTTGGAGCGTGGGCATCATTCCTTTCCTATTGATCCATCTGCCGATCGTCCTCATTGCCGGATCCGCGGGCGTCTGGCTGTTCTATGTCCAGCATCAGTTCGAGGAGACCCACTGGTCGAGGCCGCCAGAATGGGCATTCCCATATGCAGCGATGCATGGAGCCTCCCATTACGATCTGCCTCGCCCCTTGCGGTGGATTACCGGCAATATCGGAATGCACCATCTTCATCATCTCTCCAGCCGGGTACCGTTTTACCGGCTGCCTGAAGTGCTTCGTGACCATCCTGAGCTCGCGAATATCGGCCGCATTGGAATTCGCGATAGTCTGGCGTCAGTCCGGCTCGTGCTTTGGAACGAGAAAACGCAGCGACTGATTTCCTTCAGCCAGGCCGAGAAGGAAGCCCAATGATTGCCTTATCTGCCGGTCTCACGTGGTATTTGCAGTGAACTCGGCCGATCTCTTTTCCGTACTTGCAATTGTGCAGTGCAGCATTACCTAGAGTATCCGGGACGTCGATTGGCATTCCGCAAATAGCGAGGATGCTCCATGAGAAGTCTTTCGGATACATTGCAGCGGCTACAACGATACCGCACCAGTCCGGTGATGGATGCGGGTCCAACCAGACTAACGCGGTTGGAGATCGCTAATGCTAATCCCGGCAACCTGTTCGGCTGGTACTATGCTCCCGAATCGGGCGATCGATCTGGCCTGCTTGCGCTTGTTGTCGTCCTGCATGGCTGCACCCAGACCGCGGCCGGCTACGATGCCGGATCGGGGTGGTCGAAATTGGCGGACGAATTCGGTTTCGCAGTTCTGTTTCCGGAACAGTCCCGCCAGAACAACCCCAACCTTTGTTTTAACTGGTTTTCCGACAACGACATTGAACGCGGTCGCGGAGAGGTTCGCTCGATCCGAGAGATGATCGATACGATGGTTTCTGACCATGGTATCGACCCCACTAGAGTGTTCATTACGGGGCTCTCAGCCGGCGGCGCGATGGCAAACGCCATGCTTGCCGCTTATCCGGAGGTGTTTTCCGGGGGAGCGATTATTGCAGGTCTGCCCTATGGTGTTGCATCCACGGTCCCGGACGCGTTTGACCGGATGCGGGGCCACGGCCTGCCGTCCCACCAACGGCTCCAAGAGCGTCTCCGATCGGCATCGCCGCATGTTGGCCCGTGGCCCACGATATCGGTCTGGCACGGTACGGCCGATAAGACAGTCGATGAGTTGAACGCACGGGCCATCATTGAGCAGTGGAAGGCTATGCACGAGGTTGGCGATCGGCCGGCGCGGTCTGACGCAATGGATGGACATGAACATCACATTTGGACAAATAGGGCAGGCGCGGACGCCATTGAGCTTCACCGCATTGGCGGCATGGGACACGGCACCCCGATCGACACGTCGAGCGGCTATGGCGTGCAAGCCCCCTATATGCTCGACGTCGGCGTCTCCTCAACGGAACACATTGCCCGCAGTTGGGGTCTCACGCCCTCCTTCGAGCGTCGCGTCCAACTCGATGCGAGGGCGACGACCTCCAACGAGACGAGAAGCGATGACCGCAAGGATGTGACGAATTATGTCCAGGATGTCATCGAGAGCGCGCTGCGATCAGCCGGGCTTATCAGATGAGATGTCCTTGGCTGCCCCCCGAGGAAGAAACCTGCCCTGAACTTACGCGCACTTAGGGTACTTCTGCGCGAGGAGCGGAAATGGCGAAGCTTTCCATAGAGCACCGGACGTCCTACAGCTACCGATGTCCCGTCCAACTCACGCCCTATCGGCTGTTGCTGCGGCCGCGCGAGGGACCGGATCTCCTGCTGCGACATCACCAGATCACGGTCTCGCCGGAAGGAAAAGTCGCGTGGACCGCGGACGTGTTCGGAAACGCAATTGCGACCCTGACGTTCTCGGAGCCGACCTACCAGATCGAGATCATAAGCCATGCCGACGTCGACCTCAGATCGCAAGCCTGGCCGGTATTCGACATCGCCGCATCGGGCGCAACCTACCCCTTCCTCTACGACGAGCAGGATTGGAAGGATCTTGGCTCTCTCAGGAATCCTCAGTACCCAGACCCCTCCGGCGAACTGCAGCAGTGGGTCAGGGGCTTCGTCATGGGGAACTCGACAGATACGCTGTCGCTGCTGAAGGACCTCAGTGCCGGCGTTGCGAACGGCGTTGCCTATCAGGCGCGAGAGATCGAAGGCACGCAGGCTCCGCTGAAAACCCTTCGCCTAAGGTCCGGGAGCTGCCGGGACCTCGCGACGCTGCTTGCTGAAACTGTCCGGGTTCTTGGCCTCGGGGCGAGGATCGTGTCCGGATATCTCTATGACCCAGCGAGCATCCTCGTCGGTTCGTCGCCGGGCGGATCGACCCATGCATGGGTTGAAGTGTTCCTCCCGGGTGCAGGATGGATCGCGTTCGATCCGACAAACAGGAGCATGGGTAGCGGCAACCTGATCCCGGTGGCCGTCGCACGCGACATTACCCAGCTTATCCCTGTTTCGGGAATGTTTATCGGTCCTGCGGACGCATTCGTGTCGATGGATGTCGCCGTGGAAATCGCTTTGATCGCCTGATGGTGCGAGCGACAGACGGGAGCGGTTGAATTCTCCGTGGGCCGAAAATAAACCCGGCGCGCTCTTGTAAAATCAGAACTTGCACCCATATATTGTTTATCGACCATTGCTTGTGATGTTGGTCCGGAGCTTCGCTCCCGTCGGATTCCTCTCAAAACATCGATCTTATCCCGCAAGGCATCGCGGGAACTACAACGATTGTTCTGAAAGGAAATCGTCATGACTACTGGCACCGTCAAATGGTTCAACTCCACCAAAGGCTTCGGCTTCATCCAACCGGATAACGGTAGCACGGACGTCTTCGTCCATGCGTCTGCCGTCGAGCGCGCCGGAATGCGTTCGCTCTCAGATGGCCAGAAGATCTCCTACGAGGTTATTCAGGACCGCAAGTCCGGCAAAAGCTCGGCCGAAAATCTTCAGACAGCTTAAGTTTTCATTCGCCCCGCTGACCACGGATGTACTGGCAGCAGAGCTGAGTGACTGTGAAAGGTCGGGTTAGCGCCCGGCCTTTTTGTTTTTGGCCGGCCTCTCCTCCGGCTTCGGTTCAACCGTCGACGTTTCGGATGCGTCCGAGCGACAAACCGAAAGAGGATTATCAGCATGACGAAGCAGGAGTTATTAAGCCGGAGAAGGTCTCCGCACGAGACAAGGCCGCGACCACCAGCCAAGTCGCGCGGCAGATCATTGACACGGAAGCGGCCGCGCGAATCCGCAAAACCGAGCGCTTGCGCGTATTACGAAAAGCGCATGCGAACGAGCTGAAATCAACTCGTCCCACTCGGCGCCGGAAGATGGCGTCCGCGGCAGCGTGAGGAGGGAATATCAGCGGGACCGGCGGTCGCGACCGACACTCTAACTGAAGGAGAGGATATGCCTCCCACCTATAGATTTTATTCGCCAAGCCCTTCCAACGCTGCACCAGCAGCGGTTGCTGTAGCGAGCTTCGTCTTTGTCCTGTTCTTGATCGCGGAGGGCTGGCTGTGGTGAACATATCCGTCGTGAAGCAGTCTCTTCTACGTAGGCTACTCAAAAGAGCAGACTATGCGACGCTTGATCTGCAGCCCGAAGCGGGAGCGGACCATGCGGCGGAGACCACTCTCATCGAGCAGATCCGGGCTGCGATGATTGCGCCGGATGACTATCCCGCCTCGACAGAAGTCGCGCAAAGGGCGGGCGAGCTGGCAGATCAAGAAACGATGTCTCGCAAGCAGGCTCAGCCCCTAGACGAGATGATTTTTATCGAGGAAAGCTGCGGACCGGAAAAGCAGATGGAATTCGCCACCAGCTCCAACGGCGACCGCTGGTTCGTATGCGATCAGAGCAAGGGTAAAGATGCCTTTGTCTTGCATCGTGCCAATCCAGCATCGGGCGGACAGGAGACAAGCAGGTCGATCGACGCATTCCTCAGTCTGAAACCTAACGGGCCTGAGCATGAGGCCTTACGAGCTTTACTCCAAATCGGTCAATAGAAGCGCAACTCTGGCCCTCTTCGAACAACCCGTTTCCGACATTAGCAGCGGGTGGTCCTGACGCGCCCCCGTGGGCATTTACGACATGCGTGCAGCCCGGCGGCTCCGCCTCGTTGCGTTGTTGTAGTAGCTGCTCGTTTGCTGAAGCGATCGATGGCGCGACTGCTCCATTGCCTCGGGGAGGGGAATGCCGCGACCGGCCGCCTCCGTCAGGTATCCCGACCGAAGTCCGTGAGCGGAAAACTCCCCAGGCTCCAGCCCGCCATTGCCCCCTCGTAAGCGCCGCTAAGACTGTGCCATTTCGTGAGGGTCGACCAGCTGGCCGCCGCCGGCGCACCGTGTCCAATGCATTCTGGAGCCGGAGGTTTTTGTCCACATCATCAGGCATGCCTGACCGTGATCCGTCGCACATTTCTCCGGATCCCAGAGATGGTGGGCGAAGAACTTGAGCAGCAGCGCCTAGGGCGCAGGTCAGGGGAGGGAGGATCCGGTTGCTGCCAGTCCCCAGGCTGAGGTCTCAGGTGAGTGCCCAAAGCGTATTGTCGCCCACCCCTTGTTGACGAGCTTGAGCGCTTCGACAGTCCTTGTCGGTGAGTAGCTCCGCGAGCTCCTCACGCCGCTCCATCGGCAGGACGCGCCAAGGGTGTCGAGCCCTGCGCGCGCCTCTCTACGACTATTAGTGATGTCTTGACTTGATCACTAGCTCCAGAATCATCGGCCCCAGCGTCCGTCACGGACGGTTTGCTCTGATTCTGCGTTACACTCCGAAATCAACAACCATCGATAAGAGGTACTTATCGATGGTTAGAACGTCAACCGGCAGTCATACCATGTGAGGAACTTCAATATTACGATAGAGTTCGTGTAAGAAATCGTTTACCATGATTTCAATGGCTTACGATCTCTCAAAATTCAGCATGACAGCGCTTTTGGAGCCGGCTTTTCGGGCGGGCATCGCATTCACTCGTCTTGACGAGCGCATCGCCCGTTCACCGGTCGGCCAGGGATGGATCGAACGGTCCCATTTCGCCGACGCCTGCGCCTCGCTGTGGATCGACGGCGAACTCGTCCACCTTGAGGACCTTGTCCTCCACGACGCCTTTCGCGATACCCGCACCCCAACCCACGAGCTCACCATCGCCCGCGACGTTCTTCGTACCCGCCGACGAATTTCTGGCCAACTCCCCGGCTGGGCGTTGTCGGCCGACGGCATTCGGGCACTCCGAAAAACCGCGGAGATCACGTAGGCCGACGCCGATGACCTAGAAGCCGCCGGTGTCATCCGGCGCGCGGTCGTAAAAGATCCGGAAGGGGAGGGGGAAGATTTCGACGACATCGAAAATCTCCCTGGCGTCGACTATGCCGCCATCGATGCGGTGCTTGCCCGTTCGGAGGCGGCGATCGAGAGTGCCACGAGGCCAGGCCGTGCCGGCGCGGCAGAAAAAGATCCGATGATCTATGATCTCGACTGGGACGAGGATGCGCGGCTGGAGGAATGGCGCGGCGTGCTGCGGCAGTCGGAAAACCTGCCGGCAGTGCTGCAGGCCATCGTCGCCCTCGATGCGTGGAACGAGCTGTCCGTCCTGCAGCATGCGCCCTGGCTCGGCCGGCTGCTGGCCGCCTCGATCCTGCGCCAGGCCGGCATCACCACTGGCGCGCATCTCGCCGCAGTCAACACCGGCCTCAAAACCATTCCCGTCGATCGACGCCGGCATCGCGACCGCGAGACCCGGCTGCTCGCCATTGCCCATGGTCTGGTCGCGGCGGCTGAGCTCGGTATGAAGGAACATGACCGGTTGATGCTGGCGAAGACGATGATGGACCGAAAGCTGGACGGGCGCCGGACGTCCTCAAAACTGCCGGAACTGGTCGAGCTGGTGATGGCGAAACCGCTCGTGTCGGCCGGCATGGTGGCAAAGACGCTCGAGGTGACGCCGCAGGCGGCGCGGCGGATTGTTTTGGAACTCGGCCTCCGGGAGATGACGGGGAGGGGGAGGTTTCGGGCTTGGGGAATTGTTTAGAGCCTGAACCTCTGGCTCCGTCATTCGCAATTGCCGCCCTATTGTTCGTTGTCGTCAATTGATGGCGGCGCCCTCAAAGAAACCTCAGGTTGAGATAGAATCTGGATGACCGCATGCCAATGAACACCACGGGACCATTTGCCAGCCATCTCGGAACTCTGCACCGCGACAATCTTGCTGGCTGTTTGTGCGGACCAGAACTTTCCTTGTTCTACAGATCTGACGGCCCAGATCGGCCCTCCGCTCATTCCTTTGAGTGAGGTGACTTCTCGCGCGCCGCTTCCATCAACAAGCGCTCCCTTTGGCTGAAGATAGAAAAAGAGATCGTACCCAGGTGCGGGGTCTTTGACGGTCGGCTTATCGAACAGGAAATCGGTTTCGAGGTTCAGCATACGCTGACGCAGCACTTTACGATCGTAGGCCGCTCCTTCTGTCATAAATCCACTGATCACAAACCGATCATCGCTTCGCGGGGCGGAGATGGTCGAAAACGGCAAAAATCCCCAATTCTTTTTGAGGTACCCGATCGTGTCTGGAGCAAGCAGCTCCAGGACAATGACGTCCAGTACGGTCGGAGGCCTTATGCGGTAGATTGTGTGCGACCCAATCGTATGCAGATTTGCCTGCACAGGTCGATCTGGGATTGCTATTTCCCGCATGTCAATGAGCGGACTGCTCGGATCGTTTTCGTCCTCTCTGAAAATATGGTCCGCGGTAACGATGAAGTATCGATCCTCGTGCGTGAATAGAGTTCCGGTACCAAGGATCTCCATCGCTTCGCCACTGTCGAGCTCTCGAACGATCGGGATCGTATATTTCAATCGAAATGAGTTCAGAGACTGAGTTTCGTACTTTTCCAGTTCCGTTGGCGGATCCTGAAAAAGAAAGGTGTACTCACCGCGTTCTTTTATCTCGGAGATGGCTTCAGCGGCATCGAACTTGAGGTTCGGCTGTGGTGACGATAGGTCGGCGGTATCTTGCAAAAGCCAATCTGCACTAACGGATTTCCTCTCTGCCCATGTCGAATCCGCGTTGTAGACTGCCCATAGCGCGCGCCGCCGCGGGTCAGCGGCTCGATAGATATCAACTTTCATCCTGGTCTCTTTCGAAATTTACTTTGTTCAAACTTACTGTGCTAACTCGAACCGGCGCCGCGACCGTCGCGCGGCACCGGCAGATTAGATTTCTACCTCCGGCACTCCAGCATCCGTCAGCAGCTCATAAAGCTCGGCTATGCTCTGTCGCGTCCCTCGCTGTTGGCAGAACGCAAAAATAGCGCGTTGCTTGGCCCTCGACAGCGCAACGAAAAATGCCGCGAGGCCTTCTGGATCGCCAGGCTTATGTGACCACCAGGCACTGTCGTCGAGCCCAATGAATACGACGGTGTCGTATTCGAGGCCTTTGCTCTTGTGCACTGTCATTAAGGGGATCTGCCCGACGCCCTCGAAAGCGTCTATGCAGTTAGTCCAGCTGTCGGCGCCGTCACTCGATAGCATCAGATGCACGCAAAAGGCTTCGACGGTGATGTTGAGCAAGTCTCCCTGCCCGTATTCCGGGTAGGTCCGCATGATTGACGGCATGTCGAGATAGGTAAAAACCTTTTTTGCCAAAGAGGCAGCTGCTTCGCGCGACACCGTCAAAAGCGGCATTTCCCTACGGAGCTCGTTGAGAAAGCTAGTCAACTCGCCCTCGACACGTCGGGCTCCGTCCTCATCATTGTTACCGATCGCGCGAATTTCGAGCATTGATGAATAGGCGACTTTCCAAGCGAACGGTGCACGGCGGGTCGTGCCGAGCCTGAACAACGAGATAGCGAGCCTACAAATTTCGTCTGACAGCAGATCTTGAAGCGTGATTTTCCCCAATTGCCGGGACTCATTTCGCATGCGCAGCTTTTCTTGTGAAAATGCGCTCCTAAGCTCGCGTTCGTAGTCATCAGACTTTTGCTTCACCAGGATCACGTAGTCACGGGGTGACTTACCTCTCAAGGTCATGTCTTGGGCGATCCATCGAGCGAGATAGCCCGCCTCCGCCGCTTTCGCCGCGCTTCGCCAGACTTGTGCGACATCGCCGTTCACTTGGCGATTGGTTTTGGCGATGCTCGGAGGGGCGCTTGGATCAAGAGCTCGCGCGACAACATGCTGTATCGCTACCAGGTCTGGTGACGACCGGAAATTGAAAACGAGTGGGAAGCGCTTTGCGGAAAAGTCCGCTTCCAGTTGGCGAAACGCATCCTTGCGGGCGCCGGCGAAAACCATGATCCTCTGCTTGTCATCACCGACAGCAGTGACGGCCGCTTTTGCGCCGCCAAAGGCCGACATCAGGAAGTCATACTGGGCGTAGGTGGTGTCTTGAAACTCATCCAGAAACACAAATGGATAAGTATTGAGAATTGCGCGCCTGATGTGAGGGTGCGCTCTAAGGAGTAGCTCGGCCAATCGGTTAAGGCCAACGAATGTCAATTTGGAAGTGCCACTTGATGGAAGCTGCGAGCGCCACCAGCGGTCAATAGCAAACTCTGTTCCAGTCTGCGGCTTCATTGACCCGTACGGCAGTCGATAGCTCCCCACGACCTCTGGCTCAAAAGTTTGAGCCGTGAAACCCGCAATGTCGTGCTGCCATGCCTCAGGAGCATTAAAGCGGGTTTGGTTTAGAAATCCCTCGATCTGTTGGCGCTTTGGAAAAGCGATCTCATAGGGTCTGGTCGGCCGCCAAGTGGTCTGGATTGCATCCAAGAAGCGGTCCACCAGACTCTTCGTAAACGCATCGAATGTTAGCGAAACAAACCGGCTGGCTAACTCAGGCTTACAACGGCGGCGAACACGATCAGCTAGATTGGTCGCGGCGTCGGTCTTAAAGGAGATCGCCAGGACGCGGTAAGGCGGAGGACACGCGCCGGTGTCGAGAAGATAGGCTGCCTTCTGTGCCAAGAATTCCGTCTTCCCGGCTCCCGGCCCGGCGACAACGCACGCCGAACCAGAGTGACGCAACGCGTCCCATGCTGTTGGCTCGAGATCATCGATGCCGCGCGGGCGCCAATCCTCTGGACGAGTGAAGTGCATGACCTTTAACTCACCTTTTGGGAGAGACGAGCGGATATAGATTTCAGCAGGGCTGAGAGCTCTTCCGGCACACTTGCAGCAATTGTTTGCAACTCCTCCCCACCAAGGACGCGCACATGGGTGCTGGGTTTCCCGCGGCCGAGAAACAGATAGCGGTACCATTTCAGATCATCGTCATGAGCGGCCGGGTAGAGCTTTGGATCGCCTTCTCCGAACACGGCCTCTCGTACATTCCCGACGTCTGACGGACCATGGCGGCCCGGTTCAAGCGCCCGGTAGGCGATAGGCATTGCCTTCAGCATCGAATAGTCGAGATCGAGTGGCGCGCAGAAGAAAACGTTGAATTGCCGCAGCCATCGCGCCCATTCCATAAGGCCTTCTAGGTCTTCCTTCGCCCTAGAATCAAAAGCCGCGAGGTTCATGTGCGGCCCGGCTGGATTGAGATGTTGCCCGAAGATCGCCTCAGCGGGCGTGGCATTTGCCAGCAGTTGTGTGCATGTCGTCTTGATCCGGCCCCATCCTCCGCCGTCCCGTCCCCAATCAAGGTCCAGAAGCGTTGCGTGGGGGATCTTCAGCCCGGTCAGCAACTTCCAAAGATGGTTGACGTGTCTGCCGCCAAGAGGGACGACCGCAACGAAGGAACGGTCAATGTCCAGTTTCAATGCCTCTGCCAATCGAGGCAGGACGACCTCTTCAGAAGCCCCCTCACCGAGGACGACGAAGCGTGCAAAATAAAGTTCAGGATAGGCGCGGACCGCTTCGCGAATAAATTTCGATGCAGCCTCGTCGCTCAGGGGAAGGGTGATCGAGTTGATCCTGGCAGTCCGGTCATGGGGTTCGAGCCGGAAATGCCGTACTTGGGTCGGGTCGACCCTCGAGAGAATGCTGGGCGAGTGGCTCGAAACAATGGCCTGCGCCCGTAGACCCTTTGTCAGATCCTCTATCTGACGGACGATCTGCGACAGATAGAAGGGCGCGAGGTTGTTTTCCGGTTCCTCCACGGCGATCAGCGTCAGGGAGGGTAGCGCAACGCCGCCCGGTTGGAAGCCCGCCGCCGTTGGATTGGCCGCAAGTCCCCCTTCGACATCAAGGGTGGCTGCGGTCATCGCCAGGTGGAAGAGTGATCTTTGGCCGTCACTGAGATCTTCAAGCGCGCGTTCGCGACCTGCCTCGTCCGGTCGAAAAACGACCTCGACCTTTCGAATGAATTCTTGAAAGCGCAGGTCGATGGGGCGAAACATGGGAGTTGTGTCAGTACCGGCGCTGTGAACCTCCTGCCACCTCCGGGTGACAGAGGCTGCGACCACTCCCACTGCGGCTTCACCTGAAAATGCGCTGTTCAGTGTTTGGCCCGTCGTTGAGAAAGTGCTGCGGACCTGTTCCGACCAACTGATGGCTCGCCAAAGCCTTCCACGCAGAAAAGCGCTGACTTGCGACGACCCATCCCGGGACGCCGGTACATAAATCATTTGGATCCGCGTTCTGTCGGACGCTTTTATTTCCACGCAATCAGTTTCAGTGAACGGGCCAAAAGTGCGGATCGCCCAGTATTTTTGTTCGATATTCCCATCGACTGAACCATCTTCAGACCATGTGGCTTCGAGACGCAATCGGCACTTGAGCTTGCCTTCATGGTCCGCCGCCATGTGATGGAAAAACTCTGGAATG
>Ga0209025_1003122_pt1 | contig 16206 bp, 10 predicted proteins | sample AraplaMF_Col_mLB_FD_184256 | JGI IMG/M metagenome (GOLD analysis project Ga0209025, IMG submission 184256) | Arabidopsis root microbial communities from the University of North Carolina, USA - plate scrape MF_Col_mLB (SPAdes) (version 2) | ecosystem: Host-associated > Plants > Roots > Endosphere... | reverse complement strand
TCCCCACGATACGGCCCCCCTCTCCGCCCGCACCGGGGCCGATGTCGATGACCCAGTCCGCCTGCGCCACCACGCGCATGTCGTGCTCCACCACCACCACGGTATTGCCCGCCTCCACCAGCGCCTGCAGTTGCACCAGCAAGCGGTCCACATCGGCGGGATGCAGGCCATTGGTCGGCTCGTCCAGTACGTAGAGCGTGTCGCCGCGTTGCGCGCGCTGCAACTCGGTGGCCAGCTTGATGCGCTGCGCCTCGCCGCCAGACAACTCCGTGGCGGGTTGACCGAGGCGGAGATAGCCGAGTCCGATATCGCGCAATACCTTCAGCGAGCGCATCGCCACGGCTTCCCCTGCGAAGACCTCGCAGGCCGCATCCACGGTGAGGTCCAGCACTTCGGCGATATTGCGGCCCTGCCAGGTGATCTCCAGCGTCTGCGGCTGATAGCGCGTGCCATGGCAAGCGGAGCACGGCGCGTAGACGCTGGGCAGGAACAGCAACTCCACGCTCACGAAGCCCTCGCCTTCGCAGGTCGGGCATCGTCCCTGTGCCACGTTGAACGAGAATCGTCCGGCGGTGTAGCGCCGCTTGCGCGCGGCGGGCGTCTCGGCAAACAGTTTGCGCACGTGATCGAACAGCCCGGTATAGGTGGCCAGGTTCGAGCGCGGCGTGCGGCCGATAGGCTTCTGGTCGACGCGCACCAGCCGGCGCACTGACTCCATGCCGCCCGCAATGCGTCCTTCGGTCGGCGCGTCGGTCACCGCGAACAGCGGATCGCGTTCCTCGTCCGCATCGCTATCGTTCGCCCGGCCCAGTTGCCGGTTCACGAGTTCCGGCAGCGCCTGGCTGATCAAACTCGATTTGCCCGAACCCGACACGCCAGTGACCGCGGTGAAGCAGCCGAGCGGAATCTCCGCATCCACGCGATGCAGGTTGTTGCGCGAGACATGCGCAAGCCTCAGCCATCCCGCAGGTTCCCGCTGCCTTCCCGCCATCCTTGCCTGATCGCCAAACAGATACGCCGCCGTCCGCGACGCCTTGACGCCCGCAAGACCTTCGGGTGGCCCGCTGTAGAGCACCTGTCCACCATGCTCGCCTGCGGCCGGCCCCACATCCACGAGCCAGTCCGCCTGACGCATGGTCTGCGTGTCGTGCTCCACGATGAAGAGCGAATTGCCGGCTGTCTTCAGCCGGCGCAATGCCATGAGCAACGCCTCGCCATCCGCAGGATGCAGCCCCGCCGACGGTTCATCGAGCACATAGACCACACCGAACAATTGCGACGATATCTGCGTGGCAAGCCGCAACCGTTGCAACTCGCCTGACGACAGCGTTGGCGTACTGCGATCCAGCGACAGATAGCCGAGACCGAGGTCGAGCAGCGTGGACAGCCGTTCCATCAATTCTTCCGCAATGCGCTGCGAGGCCAGCCGCTTCTCTTCGGAGAGATTGGGGGTGCGCCGTACGTCCGGTGCGGCCTGATGCGCGGACCCACCAGCGGCGACGCGTCGGGCCGTATCGGCGCGCGCCGCCTTCCGGCTCACGATATCGCGGGTAGCATCCGCTGGCTGCGATAACTCGCCACGCGCCACCGGACGCATGATCTCTGCTACCTGCGCGAGCGGCAGATGCGTGAAGGCGCCGATATCGAGGCCCGCGAACGTGACGGACAGCGCCGCCTTCTTGAGTCGCTTGCCATGGCAGGTCGGACAGTCGCGGCCAATCATGAACTGGGACACGCGCTTCTTCATCAAAGCACTCTGCGTGGTGGCGAACGTCTGGAGCACGTAGCGGCGCGCACCGGTGAACGTGCCCTGGTAGCTCGGCTCCATCTTGCGCTTGAGCGCCGCCCGCACCTCGCGCGGCGTAAACCCCGCATAGACGGGCACGGTGGGCTGCTCCTCGGTGAACAGGATCCAGTCGCGATCCTTTTTTGGCAGGTCACGCCATGGCCTATCGACGTCGTAGCCGAGCGTGACGAGGATGTCGCGCAGGTTCTGCCCATGCCACGCCGGCGGCCACGCGGCCACGGCACGTTCGCGGATCGACAACGCATCGTCGGGCACCATCGACTGCTCGGTGACATCGTAGATGCGCCCCAGCCCATGGCAATCCGGACACGCACCCTCTACCGTATTGGGAGAGAAATCCTCGGCATACAGCATCGGCTGGCGCGGCGGATAGCTGCCCGCACGCGAGTACAGCATGCGCACCAGACTGGACAAGGTCGTGACGCTGCCCACCGTGGAGCGCGCATTGGGCGTGCCGCGTTGTTGCTGCAGCGCCACCGCGGGCGGCAGTCCCTCGATGCTGTCGACCTCCGGCACGCCTACCTGATCGATCAACCGCCTGGCATAGGGCGCGACGGATTCGAAATAGCGCCGCTGTGCCTCTGCGTAGAGCGTGCCGAACGCCAGCGACGACTTGCCGGAGCCCGACACGCCGGTGAACACCACCAGCGCGTTACGCGGGATATCGACATCGACATTCTTCAGGTTGTGCTCTCGCGCACCCCGCACACGCACACAGTGGTCTGCCACGTTCATCGCGTTGGACTTCTGGCGGGATTGCTTCATCACGCGCTCCTTGTTTGCCGGGCCGTCGGTATGTCACGCGTGTACCGTGCTGCAGGAAGCGTGCCAATGCGCATTTCGACAAACTTCACGTCTTTCGGGAAAGTCTGCGTCCCGCATGCGGGCTAGCATGGTGCGCAACCGTTGCCTTGCGCGAGTGCCGACCATGTCACGCCAAACCCTGATGAAGACCTCTCACGGACAGATCGCGCTGGAGGAGTCCGGCCACGGCACATTGCCCGTGTTGCTGATCCACGGCAACTCCTCATCCCGCGCAGTGTTCCGCAATCAGATGCAAGGCCACGTCGCGGACCCTTACCGATTTATCGCGTTCGACCTGCCGGGCCACGGCGAATCCTCCAATGCCATCGATCCGGACCGCACGTACACGCGCCCCGGCCTGGCCGATGCAACGATCGAACTGCTGGAGAAACTTGGCATCGACGAGGTGGTGCTGGTGGGATGGTCGCTAGGCGGACACATCGCACTGGAGGTGGCGTCGCGCTTTGCTGGCGTGCGCGGCATCATGATCTGCGGCACGCCGCCGGTGGGTCGCGACATGTCGGCCGGCTTCATCCCCGCGCCCCATATGCGGCTTGGCAGTCAGCAGGTGTTTTCTGCGGAGGATGTCGATACGTTCGGTGAGGCGATCTTTGGCGATAGCTTCACGCCGGCACTGCGCGCGGCCATCGCACGCACCGATGGCCGCGCACGCAAGACCATGTTCGAAGCAGCACGTGCGGGTGCGGGCATCGATCAGCGCACTCTGGTGGAGTCATTGCCCGTGCCGCTCGCGGTGGTCAACGGCGCGAACGATCGTTTCGTCAATCTCGACTACATCGATAGCGTGGCGTACGCCAACCTGTGGGGCGGCCACTGCCTGCGCCTGCCCGATACCGGCCACGCGCCATTCCTGGAGTCGCCTGCCTTGTTCAACCCCATCCTTGAGCGATTCCTGCGCGACGTGGCCACGGGTGATTAGCCCATGCGGCACGCCAATGATTGCGAGGCTGGCACGAGTTGCCGCAACGCGTGCCATTGCGCGGGCGATGTGGCGGCCGCCACCCCATGTTTTCCAGGCCAAGGCAAATAAACCACAGCGCCACCGCACGTTCTTGCAAATACGAATCACTATCATTTATACTCGCCAGCGCCCTCATCCCGTCGTCATCCGCCCTGATCGTGCTGCGCGATCCCGCTCATCCTCCGCTGTTCGCTGCGCTCCTGCGTCACTACGACGAGCTGGTCGATCACGTGCGCCGTCGCTTTGGCGACCGTCATTTCGCGCGCGACGTCTTGCAGGATGTGTGTGTGCAGTTGCTGGAGCGTCCGCCGTCCGGCGAGGTGAAGCAGCCGCTGGCGTTCCTGCGGCATGTCACCACCCATCGGGCCATCGATTCCTATCGTGCGCAGCGCACGCGCCAGGCTCATGCCGATGCTGGATATGTCGAGGACCTGCAGTCTCCCGATGTGGCCGAGGCCATCGCGCACCGGCAGATGGTCGATCACCTGGAGCGATGCATTGCCGCACTGCCGCAACGTTGCCAGGAAGTCTTCATCCTTCACCGTCTTCACGATCTGCCGCAGCATGAAGTCGCGCTAAGATTGGGCATCTCGCGCGGCATGGTGGCACGTCATATGGCGCGGGCCATGTCGTTGCTGGCACCTGCACTCGACTCCGCACCGCCAGCCGCCTCACCATGAGCACCCTTCGCGCCGTGTCACCAAACCCCGAACACCCCTCAAAACAGGACGATGCGCTGTCGCCATTCGCGCAGGATTTGCGCGAGCGATTCCCGTCCGTGGAAGCCATCACCGCCGCAGCGGCGTCACGTCGCCGCCGTGCGAAGAAGACGCGTGCCGGCGTGGCTGCCGCACTCTTTTTGCTCGCGGGCGTGACATGGCTGGCCGATCCCGCGTATCGCACCGAGCAACTCAACGCCGACGCGCACGCGCCACGTACGGTGCAACTGGCCGATGGCAGCGCGGTCACGCTCGACAAGGGCACGAACCTGAAGATCGCGTGGCGCCTGCGTTCGCGCCAACTGGCGCTGGAAACCGGCGAGGCGCAATTCACCGTCGCCCATGGACTGCGCGCGTTCATCGTCACGGCAGGGCAGACGCGCGTGCGCGATATCGGCACGATCTTCGATGTGCAACGGTTACCGCAGCGTACCCGCGTCACGGTGATCGAAGGCGCCGTGGAAGTGGAAGCCGGCGGACAGGTCCGCCAACTGCGCGCGAACCAGCGCGTGGACGTGGGACCGGACGGCCAGATGCCGCATGACACCGCCACCGTGGATGTGGAACGCGCATTGGCCTGGCAGCGCGACAAGTTCTCGTTCGATGGTGTGGCGCTGGCCGACGCCATCGCCGAAATGCAGGCGCGTTCGGGCACCCCTATCGTTATCGACGATCCGCGTATCGCGCAGTTGCGACTCTCCGGCGAGTTCGATCGCGAACAGGTCGACGCCATTTTGCAATTGCTGCCCGGTGTGCTGCCGGTAACGGTACGGCGCACGGGCGATGGGGCGGTGCATTTGTCGGGGCGTTGAGCTTCGGAAACATTGAGGCACCCGCTTGTTTGCTCCCCTCTCGCGTTGTTATGCGCACCCCTCTCCCGCGAGCGGGAGAGGGGTGCAAACAGAGCGCATCGTAAAGGCCATCACCCTCGGCTATGCGCTCCCCTCTCCCATGTCAGTGGGAGAGGGGTGGGGGAGAGGGTATGCGGTTCAAATTGCGACCTGTTTGTGATTGCACCGCCGGCCCTCTCCCCCAGCCCCTCTCCCGCCTTGCGGGAGAGGGGAGCAAAAAGAGCGCATAGCGGAGCGTGATCGTAGCAATATCAGCCCACCAAAAAATTTTCACCCCAAAGGTGTACAAACCCACGACGTGAGACGGCAACTCCATGAAACGGCCGAATCGATCGGCCCGCCATCAGGAGTTTTCGTGATTTTCAATGTTCGTCGACGGACCGCTGCCCCCGCCCCCCGTCGTGCCGTGCGACCGCTTGCCGCATTGGTTCCCTTGTTCGCCGCCATGCTGGCCGCCGGTGCCATCGCACAGGGCGCCGCGCGTCCCATCGACATTCCCGCCCAGCCGCTTTCGCAGTCGCTGGCCGCGCTGGCACGCCAGTCCGACACCCAGATTCTCTTTGCCTCGGATCTCGCCGATGGCCTGCGTGCGCCAGCCGTGCGTGGCACGCTGACGATCGAAGATGCGCTGGCCCGCATGCTGGCCGGCTCCGGCCTACGCGTGGTCAGCAACGGGCCGCGCACCTTCTCCATCGTCCATGTGCCGGTCGAGTCCGGTGCCGCCACACTCCCGCTGGTCACGGTGCGCATGGATAGCGCAGACCGCTCAGCCGCCGCCGACGGCGTTGTGCCGCTTCGTACCAGTGGCGGCAAGACCTCCACGCCCCTGATCGACATTCCGCAGACCATCAACGTGGTTACCCGCGAGCAGATGGACGAGCAGGGCGTGCAGAGCGTGATGCAGGCGCTGCAATACACACCTGGCGTGGTGAACCAGTATGGCGACACCGACCTGCGCTATGACTGGCTGGCCGTGCGCGGCTTCGTGCCGCTGCGCTACCTCGACGGCCTGCGCCTGCCCTATGGCGCGCGCGGCTATTCGCAGCCCCGCATCGATCCGTATGCGCTGGAAAGCGTGGAAGTGCTGAAAGGCCCCGCCTCCGTGCTGTACGGCCAGAGTTCGCCGGGTGGCCTGCTGAATCTGGTGAGCAAGCTGCCGCAGGCGCAGACCTCGCGCGAGGTGGTGTTGCAGACCGGCAGCCATGACCGCGCTCAGGGCGCGTTCGACCTGACCGGCCCGGTGGACGAGGAAGGCAAGCTGCTGTATCGCGTGGTGGCACTCGCGCGCGATACCAACACGGAGTTCGACTATATCGACGAGCGACGCGTGATGGTGGCGCCGAGCCTGACATGGCGACCCAGCACGGACACGTCGCTGACGCTGATGGCGCAGTACCAGAAGATCCGTTCCGATGGCGGCGGCGCATCACCCGCGCTGCCGGCCGCGGGCACGCTGCTTCCCAACCCCAACGGCAGCATTCCGAGCAACCGCTTTATCGGCGAGCCCGCCTACGACAAGTTCGAAAGCGAGCAGATGATGTTCGGCTACAAGTTCGCGCATCGTGCCAACGAGACGTGGCAGTTCCGTCAGAACGCGCGCTACAGCTATATCGATACCGATACCCAGCGCGTGCAGGGCCTGTCCATGAACCCCGACCTGCGCACGGAAAACCGCTACGGCTGGGCTTTCCCGGAACGCAGCGGTGTGTTCTCGATCGACAATCAGGCCGAAGCCAATTTCCGCACCGGCCCGGTGCAACACACGCTGCTGCTTGGCGTGGATTACCAATACGAAGACGCGCGCTACGAAGAATCGCAACTGGTAGCGGTGCGTGCCATCGACGTCTTCAATCCGGTCTACGGCGCACCCGTCACGCGCCCGCCGCTCGGCACGCGTGTGGACCAGAGCCGGCATCAGGTGGGCGGCTACGTGCAGGACAGCCTCGCTATCGACCGATGGACCTTCCTGCTCAGTGGCCGTTACGACTGGGCTGGCAGCGATACCAACACGCTGACCGCGCAGACCGGCAACACCGTCAACTCCCGGCAGAGCGACAACGCCTTCACGGGGCGCACGGGTGTGGTGTACCAGTTCGACAATGGCATCGCGCCTTACGCCAGCTTTGCCACATCGTTTCAGCCGCAGGCCGGCACCGGGCGCGCAGGGACGCCGTTCGAACCCACGCGCGGCCGTCAGACCGAAGTTGGCGTGAAGTATCAGCCCAAGGGCGTGAATGCCTTTGTCACGCTGTCGGCGTTCGACCTGCGGCAGACCAACGTCCTGACGCCCGATCCGCTGAACACCAACTACAACACGCAGAGCGGCGAAGCCCGCGTGCGCGGTGTGGAACTCGAAGGCAAGGCGAGCCTCGCGCGCGGACTCGACGTGGTGGCCTCCTATGCGTACTCCGACACCGAAGTGCTGAAAGCCAATGCCAACGCACGCGGCGCCAGCACGCTCGGCAATGCGCTGCCCTTCGTGCCGCAGCACCAGGCCTCGCTGTGGACGTACTACCAGTTCCACACCACCGCACTGCAAGGATTCGGCATCGGCGCAGGCGTGCGCTACATCGGCAAGTCCTACGGCGATGCGGCCAACGTCTACCGCGTACCCGCCGCCACGCTGTTCGACGCCGCACTCAGCTACGACCTTGCCAAATCGCCGCTGCAGCTTCGTGGCGTGAAGGTGGCCGTCAACGCCACGAACCTGTTCGACCGCCGCTACGTCAGCACGTGCATCTCCGCAACGGGATGCTATTACGGCAGCCGCCGCACCGTGCTGGGAACGGTGAGCTACAAGTTCTGAGGGATGGGTGGAGGATGGGATACCGCTTCGACGCGCCGCCGTGGCACGTCGAAGCGCCCTACTTTGCCGCCTTCACGATCAAATCCGCGACTGCCTTGGGATGCGACAGCATCGCGACGTGGCTCGATGGCACCTCAATTGCCGTGGCTTTCGCGCGCTGTACCTGATCGCGCTGGAGCTGCGGCGAGATGATCGTGTCGTTGATGGACACCACCATGAAAGACGGACGCGTGCGCCATGCCGCCTGGCTGATCGGCGCAGTCAGGGTGCGCACATGAAACCTGCCCTGCACGGCTGCGATCACGTCCTGTTCCGTCGGGGTGAGATCGGCGGCGAAGTACTTGCGCACGCCTTCGTCGCTGACTTTCAGAAAGCCGTCCGCATCCTTGACGAAGGTTTGCTGCCCGGGCGGCTGCGGATATTTTCCGGCGATATCGTGTGCAGACTGTCCGGTGTCCGGCGCGAATGCTGCGACGTAGACGAGCGAGCGGACTTTCGGATCGTTGCCCGCCTCCGTGATGACGACCCCGCCCCAGGAATGTCCCACCAGCACCACGGGCCCGTCGGCTTCGCGGATCGCGCGCCGGGTCACGGCCACATCATTCTCCAGCGAATCGAGCGGATTCTGCACCGCCACGACCCTGAGCCCCGCCTTCTGCAGTTCCGGTATCACTTTCTGCCACGACGAGCCATCGGCAAACGCGCCGTGAACCAGCACCACGGTCTTCGCAGGCTGCTGCTGCGCGCCGGCAAGGCTTGCGAAAGCGGCCAGCAACACCATCGATAGTGCGCGCCACAAGGCAACGAATCTGGACATATCTGCTCCTACGTTCGCGCGGCTGGCATCTCGTCCACCGCAGGCGGATCACTGAACAAGGCAAGGTATTGATGAATCTGCGCAACAACTGCCGCGCCTTCGCCTATCGCCCCGCCCACACGCTTGATCGATCCCGACCGCACATCGCCCACTGCATACACGCCGGGCACGCAGGTTTCCAGTGCGCCAAGCTCGCGCTCCATGCCCGGCATCTCTGCGTGCGGCCCCGTGAGCACAAACCCGGATCGGTCCGTGAGCACACCGCAATCGCCCAGCCACTGCGTTTCAGGGTCGGCCCCGACGAACAGGAAGATGTTCTTGAGTGCCTTCATTTCCGTGGCGCCCGAGCGGCGGTCCTGCCACGTCACACCAATCAGGCCGTTGCAGTCACCCTTGTGCAGCGTGACGATCTCGGTGAACGGTCGCACTTCGATATTGCGCGCGGCGCCAATGCGATCGATCAGGTAACGCGACATGCTGCTCTTTAGCCCGGGGCCACGCACCAGCACATGCACGCGCGACGCATGCTGCGACAGAAACACCGCAGCCTGCCCTGCCGAATTGCCGCCGCCCACCAGCGCCACTTCCGCTTGCGCACATTGCCGCGCCTCGATGGCCGAAGCCCAGTACCACACGCCCCTGCCTTCGTAGTCCGACAGTGTGGGCACGGCGGGCCGACGATAGCGCGCACCGCTCGCAATCACGATGGTGCGTGCACGCAGCCAGCGTCCATCGGTCAACTGCAATCGCACCGCATGATCCGATGCCGAGCGCGAACAATCGAGCCGCTGCACCTCGGCCGGTATCAGGATCTCGGCGCCGAACTTCTCGGCCTGCACATGCGCGCGCCCCGTCAATGCCGCACCCGATATCCCCGTCGGAAAACCCAGGTAGTTCTCGATGCGCGCACTCGCACCGGCCTGCCCGCCATAGGCGCGGCGATCCAGCACCACCACGTGTAGCCCCTCGGATGCCGCATACACCGCAGTCGCCAAACCCGCCGGCCCCGCACCGATCACCGCAACATCGAAAATCTCGTGGCGCTCCTCGGTATCCACCATGCCCATGCAGCGTGCCAGTGCCGCTTCCGTCGGATTGACGAGTACCGATCCATCGGGACAGACGGCCACCGCTTCACCGGGTGCCGCCCCATATTCCTCGATCAACGCCGCCGCGTCGGCATCGAATTGCGCATCGAGCACGCGATACGGTTCGCCGTTGCTGCGCAGGAATCCTTCGAGCCGCAACAGATTGGCCGAACCCGTGCGACCGATCAGCACGGGCCCGCTTGCCGCCCATTCGATCAACGACACACGCCGCAGGATCAACGCGCGAATCAGCCGCTCGCCAAGGTCGGCCTCGGCCACGATCAGCGCGCGCAACTGACGCGGTGCGATCAACAGCGCCTCCACGCGACCAATCGCCACGGCATCCACCAGCGACGGCTTGCCGGACATCGCACCCAGTTCGGCAGCAAAGTCGCCGCGCCCGAACTGGACGATGGGACGCGTATTGCCCATGCCGTCGCGCTGGATGATGGCGACGACGCCGCGCAGGATCAGGAACATGCCGGGCGTGCGCACGCCCGTTGTCTGCAGGTGCACGCCGGTCTCGTAGGTGTGCGGCGTGCCGAAGCGCATCATGCGCTCGATCTCGGCTTCCGTGATCCGCGGATACATCTGCTCGCGGCGCGAAGTCATTGTGCTGGGGGCATCGCTTGTCATCGAAGGCTCCAGTGCCGGGGTCCAGTGCAGATCGTGAAGGTATTGCGGACGGGACAACCTGATAGGTGTTAGCCCATCGAAGTCGTCAACGCAAGGCGCTATCGGACCGGCGCCAATTTGACTAGGCTTAACGGCGCATCGCGCAATGCCCGCGCACATTCCACGGAGCCCCGCCATGACCGTCAAGCACGTGCTGTTCATCCTCACAAACGCCGCAGAGATCGGACCGAAGAAGCGCCGCACCGGTTACTTCTATCCCGAGGTCGCGCATCCGTACGAGGTACTCGACGCCGCTGGCATTGCCATCGAGTACGCATCGCCCAAGGGAGGCAACCCACCCTTTGACGGCTACGACGAGAAAGACCCGTCGCAGGTCGCGTTCAGCAAGAGCGTGGCGATCCGCCGGATGGCGCACAGCCGCAAATTGTCGGAAGTCGATGTGCTCGACTACGACGCCATCTTCTTTCCGGGCGGCCTGGGGCCGATGGTCGATATCGCCAGCGATCCCGACGTGAAGGCTGCCGTGCTGCGCGCATGGAACGGCGGCAAGGTCGTGGCCGCGGTGTGCCACGGCCCCGTCGCGCTGGTGGGGGTCAAGCTCGACGACGGCACGCCGCTCGTCAAGGGCAAGCGGATGACGGGATTCTCGAACGCCGAAGAAAACGGTTATGCCAAGGACGATGTGCCCTTCATGCTCGAAGATGCACTGCGCGAGGAAGGCGCCGAGTTCTCTTCGGTGGCGCCCTGGCAGGAGAAGCTCGTTGTCGATGGCCGCCTGATCACAGGCCAGAACCCCGCTTCCGGCGCGGCGGTGGGCAAAGCCATTGTCGAGGCACTCAAGGCGGCGAAGTAGCCAACGCGGCGCGACCGGCAACGAGGTCCGGCAGCGTCATCACGAGATGCCGGACTGCCAGGTCAAGTTCGTCTCCGGACGTATCACGGTAAAGCGCCGGGTCCGGGGCAGTTTGCACGCCCGGCCCCGCATCCAGCATCGCCAGCAGGCTGGCCGTCAACGCCTCGTATCGTGCGGCGCGTTGACGGTCTGCTTCGTCGGGCAAACCACTGCGCAACACCTCGATCACCGCCGCCGCACCGCAGACCGACCGAATCGCGACGATGACTTGCTGCAGCCGCTCGAAACGCGCCGAACGCCAGTAGCCTTCCAGCAGCATGCGTTCGCGCGCCACTTCCAGCCGCGTGCTGGCCAGGCCGGCGTCACGCTGAAGCTGGTCGAGCGTTGACGCGTCATCACAATCGAGACGCAGTACGGCGGAGGCGAACGCCATATTGGCGGAGAGCGACGCCTTGATCGCGGTCTCCAGCACGTGGCGCTCCTTTTCTGGCCAGAACAGGAAGCTCGCGGCCACGCCAACCATCGCGCCGAGCAATTCATTGGTCAGGCGCGCGGCAATCAGTCCACCCGACGGATGGATGAAATCCGAGAGCAACATGAACATCGGCGTGAGGAAGATCACGAACAGCCCGTAGTTCACCAGTCTCAGTGAAACCGTCACGGCTGCCAGCGGCAGGATGGCCATGACCATCGCAGCAGGGCTCGACAGTGACGCCAGCAACACCGCGGCCATCGAGCCACCCACCAACGTGCCCACCGCGCGCTCCACAATGCGTAGCCATGTGTTAGCGGAGAGCGGCTGTGTCACCACGATTGCGGCAATCGCCGCCCAGTAGGCAAACGTGACGCTGAACATTGTGCCGATCACGTATGCCAGGCCGGATGCCACGGCTACGCGAAGGGCGTGGCGCCACACCATGGCGTCAGGCACGCCCCAACCGCGAGGCGTTGCCGACGTTGCGGTCGGCGCTGGCTCCAATGCCTCCCGGCGTGCCACGCGGCCGATTGCCCTTGCCGCAAACGCCACCGCCCGCGCAGTCGTGTCGTTGCGGCCATCGATGCGCTGCAGCAAGATCTCCACCTGCGCGGCCAACTGCGGTGGAAATGGCATCCCGTCTTCGGCCTGCAGGGTCACATCGCTCAACAGCCGATGGAGATCGTCAAGCAGGGACGCGACATCGGGATCGGGTATCCGTGTGGTCTGCCGACGAAAATGCCCGATGGCGATCAGCGCGGAGAACACCCTGCCTGCTGCGTCGATCCCAGGCCCCAGGATCGCGCCGGTCCGCAGGTCATGCGCTGCAAGCGCCCTGCCCCGCTCGATCGACAACCGCACGCCGCGCCGATACACCGTATCGAACGCGATCCATCGCTCGGCATCCCGCCCGGTGCCGGGATCGAGGTCTTGCAGGACACCGGCCATGTCCGCGAGCCGCCCGAACAATGATGCCAAGGTCCGGCAGGCGCTCTGCGAAAACGGCACGGGCCACAACACCACACAGAACAGCACTGTCCACAACGAGCCGAGCAGGAAGTATCCGGCCTGCACCAGTGCGCCCAACAACGGTGCAGGGGATGCAATGCCGATGACCACGGCCAGCGAAGCGATCAAGCCGGCCTGTGCCGGCATCGGCCCCAGCACGGGGCCGTAAGAGCGCGTCAGGCCGCAGAGAAATACCAGAACGAGCAGCGCCGCCACGCTCGCCGCAAATCCGAAATGCGCGCTGTACGCGGCTATTGGCAGAACGGCCGCGCCGAGCGCGATGAATATGCCCATCGCCTTCAGCCGTCCGGCGGTGGAACCCTGCGGATCGCACAGGCAAGTCCAGAACGCCGCCACCGCGCCGAACGCGATCTCGGAGCGGTCGAGCAGCACCGCCGCGCAGAGCATCGGTGCCATCGCCACCAACGCCTGAAAGCCCTCCATCCACGCAATGCGCTCGGGCGTTACCGCGAACACGTGCCCTTCGGTCCGCAACGCCCGGCGGTTGACGAGGGATACCAGCTTGCCCATTACGCGCATCGCATGCTCCACCTCTCATGCATCTCCGATTGCGTAGAAGCCTAGTGCATGCCGGGGTCAGGTTACCTGCCAGGATGCGCGAATTCCGTTTGGCGTGATGAGAGCGGTCCACCTGACCGGACGCGCGCAGCAGTCTTCCATTTCCAGGTTGAAGCACCGAGACTTCGCGGCATGATCGACAATGCAACACTGTTGCATTAATATCGCGAATTCTCCTCTCCCCCTTGGCGTGGCGCAGCATGACTTTCCAACGCATTCCCGTGGCGACTGGCATCCTTGGCCGCGGCGTCAGGGTCGCATTGCCCTGTCGCGACGAAACCGCCGCACTGGCAGGTGACCGGAAGTGAAAGACGTGGAACCTGTGCTGTCGATCCAGGACGTGGCGTTTCGCTGGCCGGGGCAGTCGGTGCCGAGCGTTGCAATGCCTGCGCTGGAACTGCGTGCCGGCGAGCGCGTGTTCGTCTCGGGTCCGAGTGGCAGCGGCAAGAGCACGCTGCTCAACCTCATTGCCGGGGTGCTTGTGCCTCAGCAGGGGGAAATCGTCGTGCAGCACACCGCGCTGCGCAAGCTGAGTGCCGCGCAGCGCGACCGGCATCGTGCCGAACACATGGGCATCATCTTTCAGCAACTGAATCTGCTTCCCTATCTGTCCGTGAAGGACAACGTATTGCTCGGATGCCGATTCTCCCGACAGCGCCGCGAACGCGCGCTGGCGCAAGGGCCGACCATTGGCGATGCGGCGGAGATGCTGCTCGGCAGGCTGAATCTGGATGCGTCACTGTGGCAACGGCCTGCGGCCCAGCTTTCGGTCGGGCAGCAGCAGCGGGTTGCCGCCGCACGCGCGCTGCTTGGCCGGCCTCGCCTTGTGCTGGCCGATGAGCCCACCTCTGCATTGGACGCCGATCGCCAGTCCGCCTTCATGTCGTTGCTGATGCGCGAATGCGAGGCCGCGGGCGCGAGTCTGGTCTTCGTCAGCCATGACATGCGGCTGGCCTCCCGGTTTGACATGCAGTTCACCATGCCGGCAACCGGGGAAGAACGTCCATGAGCACGATACTCGGGCTCGCAGCGCGCAGCGCCTGGAACCGGCGCCACAACCTGGTGTTGATGGTGATCGCCATCGCGCTATCCACGGCGATGCTGCTTGGCGTTGAACGACTACGCCATCAGATCCGGCAAGGGTTTTCTCAATCCATCTCCGGAACGGATCTGGTTGTCGGCGCAAGGGGGAGTCCTACCCAACTGATGCTGTACACGGTGTTCCGGCTCGGAAGCGCCACGAACAACATGAGCTGGAATAGCGCCCAACGCCTGGCAAGCCATCCGCTTGTCGCGTGGACGATCCCGATGTCACTCGGCGATTCGCATCGCGGATTTCCGGTACTCGCCACCACGACGGACTACTTCCGCCATTACCAATACGGTGACAGGCAGCCATTGCGAATCGCAGACGGCAGGCCAGGCCTGGATGGCATCTTCGACACCGTTCTGGGTGCGGAGGTCGCGCGTCGGCTCGGCTATCGCCTCGGAGACAAGATCGTTCTTGGCCATGGCAGCGGCCTGGAGGCCATGGGTGACGATCTCAAGCACGCCGACAAGCCATTCGTCGTCACCGGCATTCTTGCGCCGACCGGTACGCCGGTGGACAGGACAGTCCACATCGGCCTGGCTGGCATGGAGGCGATTCACCTCGACTGGCAAGCGGGCGTGCCCATCCCGGGCATGGCCATCCCTGCGGAACTCGTCAAGAAGTTCGACCTGACCCCAAAGACAGTGACTGGCGTACTTGTGGGATTGAAGCTGCGGTCTCGCGCTTTCGCCGTGCAGTCACAGATTGCCGAGGACCAGAAGGAGCCGCTCATGGCGGTGCTGCCTGGCGTGGCGCTCGACGAACTGTGGGATATCGTCGGCATGATCGAGAAAGGGTTGCTGCTGATGTCGTGGATGGTGGTCGCCGTAGGCCTGGCCGGCCTGATGTCGTCGATTCTGGCTGCGTTGGGAGAACGGCGTCGCGAGTTGGCCATCCTTCGCGCCATGGGTGCGCGTCCGCGCGATGTCCTCATGCTTCTCGTCGCGGAAGGGGTATGCCTGATGCTGGTGGGCACGATCGCTGGCTATCTGCTGCTGTCCGGCGTGTCGTTCCTTGCGGCGGGATGGCTGGCATCGACATTCGGCATGGCACTACCGGTCGTGTGGCCGCAAGCCAGCGAGTTGCCCGTATTGGCAGCAATCATCGCCGCTGGCGCCCTCGCCTCGCTTTGGCCTGCATTCCGCGCCTATCGGCTCAGTTTGTCCGATGGCATGACGCCACACCTCTGACGAACACCATGCCGATGTGATGAGCGACGCTGGCTATGCCATGCGGGGCATCACGGTCGATTCACACACATCATGATCACCGCAGGCGCCAGCCCTTCCATCTGTTGCCCCGCCATCCGGCCAGCACCAGACTGCCCAGTGCAGCAAAGCCAAGCAGCGGCCATATCAGACGCCACGCCCCCTCCGACGACTGACCATCCCATGTGAATGCGGGCAAACGCCCGTACGCTTCGGATGACACGCCGCGATAGCTCATCACACGCGGAACGAAGAACGCGCGCCAGGCTGCCTCATGCGCATCCACGGCGGCGGCGAAGCGCGCGTAACGCAGCGCATCCGTCCCGGCCAGCCGGTCTGCAACGTGCAGCGCCGACAGCGCCGGCGACAGCCACGCCCATCGCTCGGCCTGCACGTACCGCGCTGCCCGTGTCTCATGGAATGCGGCCATGATGGGGCGGAGACGCGCTTCCTGCTCGATATAGCGTGGCAGGAAGGTCACCG
>Ga0209025_1003118_pt1 | contig 16229 bp, 17 predicted proteins | sample AraplaMF_Col_mLB_FD_184256 | JGI IMG/M metagenome (GOLD analysis project Ga0209025, IMG submission 184256) | Arabidopsis root microbial communities from the University of North Carolina, USA - plate scrape MF_Col_mLB (SPAdes) (version 2) | ecosystem: Host-associated > Plants > Roots > Endosphere... | reverse complement strand
AGCACCACTTTCCACCTCACTTTCTATTTTAGTTTTTCTACATGCTTTTTTCACGATATGTATGAGAACGATATCGGAATATATTCAAAAATACTTCTCTCGTATCATTTCTTCTTTTTTGTCGAAATTCCTCTACCACCATTCATCTCCCACCTACTCATTAGACCATGTCCTACCCATTCCTTGAGGTGGGAGTTTTCTGTTGGGGAATGATAAATGAAAAAATATTTACCTTTCAATATTTCTTCTCTTGTACATTCCATACAAATTGTGAAGCATACTATCGGTACCGTAACAGAAAAAGTAGATGAACATAAATAAAAAGAGCCTTTTATAAGCTCTTTTTATTTACCATTCTGTTTTTCTAATACATATAAATCCTCTTCTATGTTCGACAATTTATCTGTAACTAATTTTCTCGCATCTCCAATCGCTTGATTATATACATACGGTCCAAGTAATTTTATCATCTCTTCTATTAAACGCTCTGCTTGGAAACGTCCAATTGTATCTAAGTCCTCTTCTTCAAAAAACTGCTGAATTTGCTCTACAAGCTCCTCTTTCTTTTCATTTGGTATTTTTACATTCATCATGAATTATCTTCTCCTCTATTTTTGAGATAAGGTTTTCCTTAACTCTACCATAGAAAAGCGTATTCCTGGACAAGTTTTTGTAACACCTTCTAATTCACGATGACCAAGTATGTGTGCTTCACATATAGAGAATTGTTCCATTAAGTCTCTACATAACGAATGTAAAGAATCTATTTGTGCTATGGTTGGATCATATTTATCAAAATTACCTGTCATACAAATCCCTATCGTTTCACTATTATATCCTTTTGCATGGGCTCCAACATATAATCCCCTACCTTCAAACACAGTCCCCTCTTCTTCAATAAAATAATTATATCCAATACCGCTCCACCCTCTTACCTTTTGATGGAATTCATGTGTTTTATACACATCCCATCCATCTTCAGCTGTATGATGAATAATGATTTTTGTTACACATTGCAGTGGCTTAAGCTTATCTCGAAAAGAGAATTTCGGTCTTTGAATTTTCATCTATATCCCTTCCCTTTACAAATGAATCATAATAGCAGTTTTATCATCCGGACGAATTCGTTTCTCTTGTTCTAGCTCTTCAATTATTGAAACATATGCCGGTATACCATATTTTTTGATATATTGTACTGTTTGTTCCAGTGACCAATCAGCATGAAATAGTCCATCAGAACAAATAAATATATCTTTTACTTCTCCTCGTGACAATATTCCTTGTTGAATCCATTCAATTGCTTCTGGCATTCCATTTGCTACTGCATATCCATTTGGCATATTAGCAAGATAACGATTATATTTTAATTGCTGTCTCACGTCATTAAATATATGTTCTTCCGGTACAGAACGTCCTTTGTTCCTATCTACTTCACGCTTTCTTTTCGCTCGTGTACTAATCCCTTTTACTGTATCCTTTGTTAACACCTTTATGGTTCCATCATGAAATGTAGCAACAATCATACAGTCACCAAGTTGAGCATATTGAATGATTTCATCTTTTATAAGAACTACAGCAATACATGTACACCATAAATGATGTTTCTTCGTCGTATCAATCCTATAATCTATCATTTTTTCTTGTAACGCTTCGTTTGCATTTACAATTTCCTCTTGTAAACTAGTCACTTCTTTTAGCGATGTAAAATGACTTGCAAATAAATGTGAGGCAAGATATGCTCCGTTATGCCCCGTTTCATCTTGAAATGGTGTAAGCGGTGTTGCTCCATCACACACACCATAAACTAGCATATCTTCATTACAAAAAAGTGTATCCTCACACTCCTGTTTCAAAGGACTTTTCTGTTGGTATCTTTTTATTTCCATTTCTTTACACTCCTCTATCCGACAATACTAACCATTCAAACTTTTTTGATTAATCTAATTTCCCTAAATAAACTGTTTTCCCAAAAGGCTTTCAATTTCATATATAATCTTGAAATAATATGATTTTTTTAGTGAAGGACGGGAAAAAGATGGTCAGATTTCTTGGAGTTATCATTGGTTCTATCATTATTGCAGTTGCCTTTAATCTTTTCCTCATCCCCCACAAAATATTAAGTAGTGGAATTGGTGGAATTGCTATTATCTTAGGAATTGTAACCCCTGTAAATACAGGAATTATTAATTTTGTATTAAACTTACCAATTCTTATTTTAGGATACATAGGCCTTGGAAAAAAAGTGATTTTTAATACCGTTGTCTCTGTTATAGTATTATCTGTAGCATTATACTGGATTCCAGTACAAATCGTCGCAAAAGACCCACTTCTTTCTTCCGTATTTGGAGGCGTAATTGCCGGTGCAGGAGTTGGTCTTGTCTTTAATTGTCATGGTTCCACCGGTGGATTCGATATTATCGGCATGCTATTATCTCGCAAAAGGGATATTAAACTCGGTGGTTTTCTCATTATTTTGAATACAGTTGTTATTGTAATTACTGGATTTTTCTTTGACTGGGATGTAGCATTAACGAGTTTACTTTCAATCTATGTAACAGGTAAAGTAATCGATGCTGTCCATACAAAACATCGTAAAGTTACACTTATGATCGTAACAAACCAAGCTGAAGAAATGAAAAAGAGACTTCTTTCAACTGTGGTACGTGGAATTACACTTCTTGATGGTGAAGGAGCTTATTCAAGTGAAAAAAAACGTGTACTTATGACGGTTGTTTCGCGTGAAGAGCTTGCTGATATGAAACTAGCCATTTCTGAAATTGATCCGCAAGCATTCGTAAATATTACAGAGACGGTTGAAGTATTAGGTTTATTTAGAAAAGGTTAAAAAACTAGGTAGAATTCCACCTAGTTTTTTTTATTTATTCTCCATAAATTCTACTCTATTTCCAAATGGATCTGAAACATAAAATCTAATTACATCTGGTCGAGCATGATCATCTATAACTTGAACCCCTTGCTCGATTAATTTTTGTTTAAATTCTTCAATTCTATGAACATAAAAAGCTGGATGTGCCTTTTTAGCAGGAGAAAAGGTTTGTTCAACTCCTATATGAATTTCTTGATTTCCACAACGAAACCAACAACCGCCACGTTTTCTTAATTCTTCAGGTTTTGGAATTTCTTCTAAACCTATTTTATGTCCATAAAATTCTCTTGCCTCTTCTTCACATCCTACAGGTGCTGCTACTTGTACATGATCGATTCCTTGAATGTAACTTACCATATATCTCTCCCCCTTTATATTTTTATTTTATAGTATACTGCTTAAAAAATAACTTATTTATATTTTATAAAACACGATAAGATTTACTAATCAGCTATATACATATTGTTTGTTTTATAATGAAGAGGGTATTTTAACAAGCACCGATTAAAAAGAGCGAAAAAACATTCAATTCTGTAACTTTATTTTTTATAGAAATATATAACATTTTTCATATATTATATTTATAATAGGTTATTGAATCTGTTTTAGATGCTAGTTGCATGGAGGAAAAGTTATGAGTCGGAAAAAGTTTTCATCTATTCAAAAAAATCGTTATTCGGCTGTGCCTCGCCGTTTACAAAGTCATATACAAAATTGTACTTTAACAGAAATGTATGCATCTCTTTTTGAGCATAATCCTGATAGTATTATTTCACTGAACTTACAAGGAATCATATTACATATTAATCCCTCTGCGGAAAAAATATTAGGATATACTTCAGAGGAATTAGAAAGAAAAACAATTACGTCTATTATAGAAGCACATATTTCTGATCAAGTACTACAACATATAAAGAATACTACAGCTGATAATCAAGAAGAATACATACTTTCTATCCGCCATAAAGATGGATATCAAATAGATGTAGTTACAAAATTAGTCCCTATTTTTATTCAAAATCACCTCTCGGGTGTATATGCAATTATGAAACCTCTCGAAAAATCTGAACGAATTGAAAAAATGTTAAAAGAGAGCGAAAAACGATTGCGCACATTAATGGATTCAATGCCAGCCTTTGTCATCTTTAAAGATCATGAAGGACGCTGGCTTGAAGCAAACGATTACGCACTTTCTTGCTTTGATTTTCACAACGTTCCTTATCATGGAAAAAAAGATAGTGAACTCGTTCAATATAACGAAGCGTACCGCGAAGCATTTTTACATTGCGAAGAAATTGATGAACTTGCATGGCAAAAAAAACAAATTATTCATGGTGAAGAATTGGTTTTTCATAAGGGTACATCCAATATGATTTTGGACCTTTCAAAAGTTCCACTCTTTCACCCTGACGGATCCCGAAAAGGACTCATTGTTATGGGCAGGGATGTTACTGAATTAAAAGAAACAGAGAAATTACTACGAAAATCTGAAAAATTAGCGGTAGTCGGACAGCTAACGGCAGGAATAGCTCATGAAATACGTAACCCATTAACAGCTTTAAAGGGATTCTTAACATTATTACGGCCTGATATTAGTGAAAAAAACAAGTGGTATATAGATGTTATGCTAAGTGAAATTTCACAAATTGAATCCATTACAAGTCAATTTATGGCGATGTCTAAACCACAAGTTTTATCTATCCATTCTTGTCAAATCCAAACAGTAATCGAAGAAGTTGTAACCTTCATTTTACCTACTGCGGTTATGCATAATGTACATATTATTATGGATCATTCTTCTGCTCTGCCCGAAATCCAATGTGATGCTAATCAGTTAAAACAAGTCTTTATTAATATTTTAAAAAACGCCATTGAAGCTATGCCAGATGGTGGAAATATCTTTATTAAAACGAAATCATTAAAAGATAATTTCATTTTAATACGTATTTTAGATGAGGGCTGTGGTATTCCGCAGGATCGTATTTCTCGTTTAGGTGAGCCTTTCTATAGTCTAAAAGAAAAAGGCACCGGACTGGGTTTAATGATGTGTTATAAAATTATCGATGAGCATCACGGTAAACTTCAAATCTCAAGTAAATTGAATAAAGGAACAACTGTAGATATTCGATTACCCATCTCCCCGGTGCCGAATAATAACAAGTAGCGTTTCATTCATTTTCTCTTCTCCCTATCATGTTATTCTCTTATATTTATTGCTTACATAATAAAAGAAGAACACCTTATGTGCTCTTCTTTTATTATTTTTCAGATTAATGTAGCAAGATGCTGCTTTGCATCGTATTCCCCTAAGCTTTCCCCTCGTTTAACACGATGAACAAAATCCGGATTAGAAATCAATAGTCTACCAAATGCTGCTACATCAATTGTACCTTCTTGTAGTGCTTCTTCTGCCTCTTTTGGATTTAAATTCCCAACTCCTACAATTATACCCTCCCAATATTTACGAACTAATTGATGTAAGTTTTTTCCGTCAGCTATAACTTGCGTATAATTCATTGTAGAAGGATGAATCATCGTTAATCCTACTTCACAGAACATCTCTATGAAAGTTTTTATTGCTGCTTCAGGATCTTTCCACATATAACCAGGGTTATCACCTTTAAATGCCGAAAAACGAATAAGCGTTTTATCTGTACCAATCGCACTTATAACAGCTTGTAATACTTCTTTCATAAACGTTAACCTTTGTTTTAAGTCTCCGCCGTATTGATCATTTCGATGATTCGCAAACTCATAAGCAAATTGATCAATTAAATATCCATGTGCCCCATGAATTTCTACCCCATCGAAGCCTGCTTCTATCGCATTCCTAGCAGCTTGTGCATACTGTTCGATAGTCTCTTGAATTTCCTCTATCGTCATCGCTTCTGGCGTATCAAAAGGCTTCCGAAAACGCGGGACATTTCCTTGTGCCGCAATAGCTGAAGGTGCTTGTGGTAAGAATCCACCTGTTAGTTCATGATGGCTCATACGTCCTACATGCCATATTTGCGCAATAATTGTTCCACCTTCTTTATGTACTGCATCTGTTACTGACTTCCAAGATTCAATTTGCTCCCCGGTATAAATACCTGGGACACCTGGATTCCCCTTCGCTCTTGGACTAATTACTATTCCTTCTGTAATAATGAGACCAACACCATCTGCCGCACGCTTTCGATAATACTCGGCTACATCAGCTCCGACTACTCCTGTTTCATCATTTGCGAAACAACGCGTCATCGGAGCCATTGCCACACGATTACGAAGAGACCAAGCTCCAATTTGAATCGGATCAAATAACTTTGTTTCTTCCACGTTTTGAAATGATCCCCAATTGTTTATATTCGTGCCTTCATAGATACTGGCTACTTTATTATTTGAATTTGGCATCTTTCTTCCCCCTTAATTAAAAATTCCACTTACATTTCATTGAAACGATGGAAATTATCTATAACCGCATCATAATTTCTCACAAACTAGTACGTCAATTTATACGCTCTTATCACACAATATTCGTATATTGGGCCATACAAAAAAGCCTCTTCAAATAAGAAGAGACCTCTTTTTTCTTATATACTAACCTGCTTACTAATTGTTTCTCTTGCTAACAGAAAACTCATAATAACCTGAGCAGCCACACGACTTGTCATATCACGAAAATCGAGCGTTGGATCGATTTCTACAATATCCATACCTTGGACAAGTGGTTCTTGCCCAAGTGCCGTAATCGCATCAAGTAACGTCGTACTATCCATCCCACCTGGGCCGATTGCCGGACATCCTGGTGCAAATGCCTGATCTAGTACATCCATATCCACAGAGACATATATAGCTGTAACCCCTTGTCTACGTAAGGTTTCAATGCTTTCTGAAATGATATCCTTGATTGCTCTCTCACGGACATGTTTCATTGTATACACCGTCACACCATGCTCTTTTGCATACTCATGGTACGTACGAGCATTTGAGAAATTACGAATACCAATTTGAACAAGCTGCTTCCCTGTAATCACATCATTTTCCAACAAGCTACGGAATGGTGTCCCATTAGACGGACCACCATCTTCTAAATTACGCAAATCATGATGCGCATCAAATTGAATAATACCAATTTTCCCTTTACTACTTGCAAAACCACTTATACTAGGAAAGCTAATAGAATGATCTCCTCCAAGAACGATTGGTACCATTTGTGGATTCACTTTCGTCAAATGACTCAGCGTCTTAGCAATACGAGCGTGACTTTCTTTTATGTCTGTAACATGCATTGTAATATCACCACAATCATACAAGACGCTTTCCTTCATATCATGCTCTTCTGTAATCGCATATGTGCTATATGCATCTAGCATTGCACGAATGGTTTTCGGTGCAAAACATGCACCTGAATGACTAATAGAAGGTTTAGAGAGCGGCGCACCAATTAAAGCCGCTCCAAAGATTTCTTCTCCATCCCACACTTTAATCATATCGCTCCATTTCGTTACTTCACGATCTATAAACTTTGCATTCTTCTTTAAATAGTGGCCTTGCTCCACGCTTTGTCACCTCTTGTATATGCAAGATTACCATTCTTCCATACTGTATTTACATGACTCACACCATAATGATACGGTACATACGCATAATTATATGCATCCCATAAAACTAGGTCTGCCTTACGTCCGACACGAATTTTCCCAGCAACATCTCCGCGATTAATCGCATATGCTGAGTTAACTGTTACAGCATTCCAAACTTCTTCTGGTGTCATTTTCAGTTTTAACATTGCAATGCTCATAATAAGCTGGATGTTTTCAGTCGGGCAGCTACCCGGGTTGAAATCTGTCGCTAAAGCAACCGCTACACCTTCGTCAATCATTTTACGTCCTCGTGCAAAACTTTCTTTATTTAAGTAGAAAGTTGTTCCTGGAAGTAACGTTGCAACTGTATTTGAATTAGCAAGCATTTCAATACCTTTATCCGATGCTCCAACTAAATGGTCTGCTGATGCCGCACCAATTTCAGCTGCCGCTTCCGCACCGCCAAGTGGATCAATTTCATCTGCATGAATCTTCACATCAAAGCCAAGTTCTTTCGCCTTTAATAAGAACTCTTTCGATTCTTCCACAGAGAATACCCCTGTTTCACAGAAAATATCAACGAACTCCGCTAATTGCTTCTCTTTCATCTCTGGTAATAAATCTAGCATCCACTGTAAAAACTCTTTTGATCTTCCTTTGTATTCTTTCGGAACAGCATGTGCTCCTAGAAATGTTGATACTAAATCAATTGGATGCTCTTTTTGCAACTGTGCCGCAGCTTCTAATTGCTTCCACTCTGTTTCAGCATCTAATCCATACCCGCTCTTTGCCTCCACTGTTGTAACGCCGAACGATAACATACGATCTAAATGGAATTTCGCCTTCTTCACAAGTTCTTCTTTCGATGCTTGCTTCGTTGCATTCACAGTCGAAAGAATTCCGCCGCCCTTTTCTAAAATTTCTAAGTACGGTACTCCCTGTAACTTAAGAGCAATTTCATTTTCACGAGATCCACCGAATACAAGGTGTGTATGAGGATCAACAAGCCCTGGAGAAACCATTTTCCCTTCGCAATCGATGATTTCTTTTACCTGTAAACCTTTTGCCTCTTCCGCTGTTCCAACGAAAGTAATCACACCATCTTCAATACCAACTGCACCATTTTCGATAACAGGAAGCGTGTTCATCGCTTCCCGTCTTAACAAGCCATCTTCTTGATCCATTGTTAGCAATTGGCCAATATTTGTTAGTAAAATGTCCAGCATGTTTCTTCCTCCTTATTTCATCATTGGAATGTTAACGCCTTTTTCTTTCGCTGTTTCAACAGCTAAGTCATATCCTGCGTCAACGTGACGAACAACACCCATACCTGGATCAGAAGTTAATACGCGCTCAATGCGTTTTGCTGCTGCTTCTGTTCCATCTGCAACAATAACCATTCCAGCGTGAAGTGAATATCCCATACCAACGCCACCACCATGGTGTACAGATACCCAGCTTGCACCGTTAACACTGTTAATTAATGCATTTAAAATTGGCCAGTCTGCCACTGCATCACTGCCGTCTTTCATCGCTTCTGTTTCACGATTCGGTGAAGCTACAGATCCGCAATCTAAATGATCACGGCCGATCACGATTGGTGCGGATAATTCACCATTTGCAACCATTTCATTGATGATACGTCCAAATTTTGCACGTTCCCCGTATCCAAGCCAACAAATACGTGATGGAAGTCCTTGGAACTCAACTTGCTGACGTGCCATACGGATCCAGTTACATAAATGCTCGTTATCCGCAAACTCACGTAAAATAACTTCATCTGTTTTATAAATATCTTCTGGGTCACCAGAAAGTGCTACCCAGCGGAATGGTCCTTTTCCTTCACAGAATAATGGACGAATAAACGCTGGGACGAACCCTGGGAAATCAAATGCATTTTTTAACCCTTCATCGAAAGCAACTTGGCGAATGTTATTACCATAATCAAATGTAATTGCACCTTTTTTCTGCATTTCAAGCATTGCTTCTACATGTTTTTTCATGCTTTCTTTTGATAATTGTACGTAGCGTTCTGGATCTTCTTCACGAAGTTTTGCCGCTTCTTCTAATGAATAACCCACTGGAACATATCCATTTAATGGATCATGTGCAGACGTTTGATCTGTCACTAGGTCTGGTGTAATATCACGTTTCACAAGTTCTGGTAAAATTTCTGCAGCATTTCCTAATAGTCCAATTGAAATTGGCTCTTTCTTTTCTTTATATTCTTTCGCAACAGCCAGCGCCTCTTCTAAAGATTCTGTATACATATCACAATACCTTTTTTCAATACGACGATCGATGCTACGCTTATCTACATCAATCGCAATAACTACCCCACCGTTCATCGTAACAGCAAGAGGTTGCGCTCCACCCATACCGCCTAAACCAGCAGTGAGTGTTAGCGTGCCTTTTAGTGAACCGCCAAAGTGTTGGCGCGCTGCTTCTCCAAACGTTTCGTATGTTCCTTGTAAAATCCCTTGTGTACCAATATAAATCCAGCTGCCAGCTGTCATTTGTCCATACATCATAAGACCTTTTTGTTCTAGTTCACGGAAGTGCTCCCAATTTGCCCATTTCGGTACTAAGTTCGAATTTGCTAAAAGAACGCGTGGTGCATCTTCATGCGATTTAAAAATAGCAACTGGTTTACCAGATTGAACAAGTAATGTTTCATCACTTTCTAATGTTTTTAACGAATCCACAATTGCATGATAGCTATCCCAGTTACGAGCTGCACGACCGATACCACCGTAAACAACTAACTCTTCTGGTTTCTCAGCTACTTCTGGATCTAAATTATTCATCAACATACGAAGAGCTGCCTCTTGAACCCAACCCTTAGTTTGTAGTTCTGTTCCTCTTGGTGCACGAATTGTTTGTTTTACATTTTCCATTTTAACCTCTCCCTTTTCCCTTTTTATAGTGTTGCATTTACATCCAATCGTTCTAATGTAAAGCGACTTGTTTTTAACCAATGTGCAAGATTTTCAATATCTGTTGAGAAAACACGATCATTTGTAATTGACGGTACTTGCTGACGTCCTTGGTGATAAAACGCTTTCGTTACTGTACTCATCTCTTGGATACCACGGTATTCCGCAGCTTGCATTGCGCAGATCATTTCAATTGCAAGGACACGTCTTACGTTTTGAATAATTTGATGTGCATGACGTGAAGCAATTGTTCCCATACTTACATGATCTTCTTGGTTAGCTGATGATGGAATTGAGTCCACACTCGCTGGATGAGCTAGCGTTTTATTTTCTGAAACAAGTGAAGCTGCTGCGTATTGCATAATCATTGCACCAGACTGAAGCCCTGGCTCTGGACTTAAAAATGGTGGTAAATCATTTAATTGTGGGTTCACAAGACGCTCAATACGGCGCTCAGAAATATTCGCCAGTTCCGCCATTCCAACCTTCAAAAAGTCCATTGCAAATGCAATTGGCTGACCATGGAAGTTCCCGCCAGAAATTACTTTTTCTCCACCATCAAAAATCAATGGGTTATCTGTTGCTGCGTTCATTTCAATTTCTAATTTTTCTTTCACATAATTTAAAACTTGCCAAGAAGCACCGTGCACCTGCGGAATGCAGCGAAGTGAGTATGCATCTTGTACACGCAGTTCTCCTTGCTTTGTTATTAGTTTACTGTCATGAAGTACGTCGCGAAAACGCTTCGCAACTTCCACTTGTTCTTTATAGCCACGTGCTTTATGCACATTTTCATCAAATGCATCGATAATGCCACGCAATCCTTCAATTGTCATGGAAGCAATTAATTCTGATTGATAAGCAATCGCCTCAGCTTCTATATAAGAAAGAATTCCTTGTGCTGTCATTGCTTGCGTACCATTGATTAATGCAAGCCCTTCTTTCGCTTCTAATTCAATTGGCTCTAAACCTTCTTCTGTAAGAGCTACCATTGCATGAACGCGTTTCCCCTTATAGAACACTTCTCCTTCCCCTAATAGAACAAGAGCAAGATGAGATAGTGGCGCTAAATCACCGCTCGCTCCAAGTGATCCTTGCTGCGGGATAACCGGATGAATTTTACGGTTTACAAACTCTAGCAACATATTCACAACAAGAGGGCGAACACCCGATACCCCTTTTAACATCGTATTAGCTCGTAAAATCAACATTCCGCGTGACACTTCTTCAGGGAATGGATCGCCAACTCCACATGCATGTGATTGAATTAAGTTATGTTGAAGTGCTTTTACATCATCTTTTTGAATAAATACATCACTAAATTTTCCAAACCCAGTTGTAATACCGTAAACAACTTTTCCCCCTTCTACAATTTTTTCAACAACTTCGCGGCACTCCGCTACTTTTTGCATGCTATTTGGACAAGGTGTTACTCCTTCTCCTTCAAGCAGCAAGCGCTTCATTTCTTCTACTGTCAATGAATGTCCTGTTAATGTAATCATCCTTTTTCCTCCTTAAAAAGAGCAAAAGGGGACCTTACCTTTTCAAGACAGACTTCTGTCCTAAAAAGCAAGGCCCCCTTCTAACTAATAGACTATGGGCAAATCATATGTGATTAATTCCTAAACCAATCGCCTCATGCTCAGATCCTTTTACAGGCGCACCTATCGTTCCATAAAGTGCAACAGCAAGCCATTCGCCTTCTTTTTTCCCGTCGTATGGTGTGCCGCGCACGATTGCAAACCGAAGACCTACTGTACGAAGAACGTCTGCTAACTGAATTTGACCTCTCGTTACCCCGTACAATGCTTCCATGATTGCATGATAAAGTGCATGCGTTTCTCTGTAAACGTCTGTTTCAATAACTTGGTTGCTCTTAGCCGCTGTTTCCATTGCCGCGACAACTTTTTGCGAATTCATAGAACCGACTTTCCCAGTACAATATTTCCAACCTTTCGGAATCGATAATACAGGGCTTTCATTCTCATCCGCAAGTGCCAACAACATAGCCATACGACCAATTCGATGTGTTCCTTGAAGAAGCATGTGACTCTCTCATTTCTCGTGAATTATTTGAATATTACTTAATTTAAGAATATATGAAAACGGTTAAATCGTCAATAGTTTAAATAATTATTTAAATGAATTTTTTCAATACTCTGTTCAATTGTGTACACAATTTATTTACAGAAAATTTCTAGCCATGCTATAGTTTCACTAACAACTGCAAGGGGGACCCGAATTGGTTAAGAGAAAAGATATTCACTTTCGAATTGACGAAAGATTACTAGAAAGATTTGAAGCAGCACTTCATTATGAATGTCTAAATAAAACAGATATTTTAACACATGCTATTCAGCAATTTTGTGTAAAGGTGGAATCAGAAAAATTGAATGATATAAAAAGGCAATACGCTGTAAGTAACCATCTGCAAACACGGATCGATACTCATAAAAAATATGAGGAAAAACGAGTAGACTTAGATGAAATTGTAATAGGTCATCTACAATTACAAGGAACGGAAAAGATATTAGAAGTTGGATGCGCTAATGGAAAGTTCCTTGCACTGCTACAAAAAAACGGTCATAAGGGGCATCTCACTGGTTTGGATCAATCTATAACTATGCTGCGAGAAGCCGCTATAAATGGAGCGCAGCAACATGTAAATATTGAATGGGAACTTGGAGATGCTACCAAACTCCCTTTCCCAGCTGATTCTTATGATTGGATCATCGCAAGACATATGCTGTATCACATGACAGATGTTGAAAAAACAATTCAAGGATTTCATAAAGTAATTTTTCCTGAAGGCAGGTTCCTAGCCACAACAAATTCCAAAATCTCATTACCCCGTATAGATGAGATGTGTAACAAAATGTTAGTCGCATTCGATTTACCCGAAAAAGCACCATCAGCTTCTCCATTTTGTTTAGAAAACGGAAAACAATTATTACAATCTGTTTTTCAAACTGTGGAGGAAACAGTTATTCATAATGCACTTCTATTTCATCATGCTACACCTATCGTTAACTATATCTCTAGTATGTTTCCATCTTTAAACATACCTGATGACATTCATCTTCATTCAGAAATGAAAGGATGGCTGACCATGGAAATAGAAAATGAATTATCTCTTCATGGCGGAGTATGGCATGATCCAAAAACACTAGCTATTTATAGATGTACAAAATGAATTTGAATCTACTTTATAATAAGCTCTTTAAATTTATCTTAGGTTGATGTTGATATGGCGATACCCCAAGAGGGGAATTATATATTACAAATATAACAATAAACAAAAATACAAGAGGTGAAACTGTTGGCTATAAAACAAAAGGAAATTAAGGTAGTAATTGGTGCAGGGGAATATAATAATAATCCAGGCTGGCTACATACAAATGAAGAGGAATTGAATTTATTAAAAAGGGAAGATTGGACAAAAAAGTTTGATCCTAATTCTTTAGCGGTAATTTTAGCGGAGCATGTATGGGAACATTTATCATATGAAGAAGGCATAGAAGCGGCGAAAGTATGTTATGAATTTTTAAAACATGGTGGTTATATTCGATGCGCCGTTCCTGATGCATTTTTCCCAGATGAAGAATACCAAGAGGCTGTACAAGTTGGAGGACCTGGACCTAAAGACCACCCCGCAGCTAGTCATAAAATAGTTCATAATTATGAAACTTTAAGGAAAATATTTGAAACTGTTGGATTCGAAGTGGAATTACTTGAATATTGTGATGAAGAGGGGCATTTTCATTACAATGAGTGGGATGGAGCCGATGGGGTTATTTTTCGTTCAAAAAAATATGATCCACGAAATCAAGGGGATACACTTGTTTTTCCGTCGTTAATTATAGATGCAATAAAGTCTTAGTTATTAAGCTAAACAGGTGCTTTTCTTGAAGAAAAGCTTTAAAGTCGATTTCCAATAGGAGATCGGCTTTTTTAGTATCATAACTCAACAATCTTGATACCTCTTCATCATTATAAAGGTATATGCGGTTTCGTAACATATATTTATAAATCGCGTGACAGTTATATACAAGCACCCAAAATACTAAAATTGAAAGTTATATAAAACTCTCATTCTTAGGGCATTAGAAAAAATTAGCTTGATGGTCATTCCGTGAACCAGAAGAACGAAAACCTTATCCTGTCTGGCTTTATCCAAATGAAAAATGGTTTGATGCACACTATCAATATATCGATAAAAAAACACGGGGCACTATGTCAAAAAATCACTGAGCATTTACTTGCACTAATGAAACAAGCCTATTCTTCCTCCATATAAAAAGCTAGCAATTTGCTAGCTTTTTATCCCCTTTACATGCACTTTCACTCTTCAACTGTTTGTTCGAAAAGCTTTTCTATTAGTATATTGCCTTTACCTCGATATACATTCCCTTTATGCTCATTCATTATCCCAAAATATTCAGCTATTGCAACTCCAAATTCGACAAAACCATGCCCTTGTGCTGTTATAATATTTTTATAACTAACAACATTTTTATAAATAAAAGTCCCTATAGGAAAACAATCTATTTTACTATAATCCAACGTAACTGTATAAGGAATATCTTTTAATACACCAGCTGTTGCCAATACAAATGGTCCAGCACAAATAGCTGCAACTAATTTTTCTTTTTTATAGAATTGACGCACGATAGAAAACAGCTCTTTAGCATCTTTAATATGTTTGACATCCCCACCAGGAATAATCATCCACATGAACTTCAGTTAATTCCAAATGCGTTTGCACTTGCAATCCTGTTTCACTTGTGATGATATTTTTTGTTACTCCTACTGTTTCAATTTTATAGTCGTCTTTCAATAACGCTGTAGCCACGGTAACCTCGAATTCTGCAAATGTCGGATATACAAATAAAAGTATTTTCTTCATGTTCTCTTCTCCCTCACCCATTTCATAAAATACACCACTGTTTCCTCTACTGTCACTTCATCAGTATTCACATATGTAACCGCAAATTGTTTATACCACTCCCTTTCCACTTCTACCAATTCTAACTGCTCTTCAAATGAACTTCGTCTTCTCGACGTATCATTCTCTTTTCTCTCCTGCAATATCTTTTTAGAAACATCCAAATAACAAATCGCATCTGAACGACATTTCCTTAATTTATGTAATTCATCTTTTAATTCCTTTTCAATATCCCAATCCATTCCTATCAATTTTGGAAAATGTATTGTATAAAATTCAACATCTTCTGGGCCCCGATCAAATATCACAATATCTCCCATGACACTTTGAACCTGTTTAATCTTCGCTTCAATAAACATTTTTTGATTTGTAATAAATCCCTCTTTTGTGTAAATATCCAAATTTAATCTTTTTCTTTTTTCTACAATTTCATAAGGATTTTCATATATTACTTGAAAACCTCTTTGCTCTAATCTTCTTGCTAACGTTGTTTTTCCGCCTGCCATTGGTCCTTGAAGTGAAATTATATACGTCATTTTTCCCATCCTTTTCCACTAAAATAAACCTCTTTTTTACAATAAACGGAATTTTATAAACTATCAACAAAATACTTCCTACCTTGTTTCCTATTTCTATCTAGCTTATAATAAAAAATAGAGACGATTATGGACGCCTTTTGTGTAAGCTTGGATTTCCAAGCTTACATTATTTTTTGCTTTCCCTTTCATTAAAAACAGGGTATACTACAATAGAACATATGTTCTTAATGATTACATATAGTAAGGAGATAGAACAAATGGTATACGATACAAAAGTAATTTCTTGGAACGAATCTTTAAAACAACTACAACGTCGCTACACAAATCAAGCAGTAGATCGAAAACAATTTGAAGATG
>Ga0209025_1003116_pt1 | contig 16250 bp, 18 predicted proteins | sample AraplaMF_Col_mLB_FD_184256 | JGI IMG/M metagenome (GOLD analysis project Ga0209025, IMG submission 184256) | Arabidopsis root microbial communities from the University of North Carolina, USA - plate scrape MF_Col_mLB (SPAdes) (version 2) | ecosystem: Host-associated > Plants > Roots > Endosphere... | reverse complement strand
TTTCATGAACATCCGGACAAGTGCATATAGATAATGTAAAGGATGGAATTGAGCCTGATTGCGCATGACGAGTGCTTGCTTCATGGATAGTGAGAGGGGCATCGATTGGACAAGTTCGCCATGAATTCCGAGCTGCTCGTAAGCTTTCATTTCAAGCTCTAATTTCCGTAAATATTGATCATCGTCGGTGTAAATATAAGCATCTTGATCAATTAATCCACAATTGATGGACTGATCTTGGATAAGCTCTTTGATAAACTGTATCGCTTCTTGATTCGCATGATAGTAATACTGTGCCTTCTCCAGGCCCACATGCTGAATCAACTCGTGATAAATAAGGTCATGTTGTGCGGTAACTTTGGCTGTCGTGTGCCCCGTGGTGCCCTTTAGGAGCTCTCCAGCTTCGAGGAGTACGACGTTCAATCCCTCTTTGGCTAACAACAATGCGGTCGTAATGCCGGAAATTCCACCTCCGACGATAGCTGCATCCGCTTGGATATCCTCTTTTAATGCGGGGAATGTCATTGGTTCCGAAGAAGCAATCCAGTAAGAATCAGGGTATTGCGGGAACGCGTCAGTTGTCTTCATGGGTATCCTCCTGCTTCGATGTTCTCGCTGAATTTTTCCCATTTCGCACCAAAAAAATGTATGGACATTCCAAAGAATGACATCAAGAATTCGTGAATACGAGCCCAGTTGGTTGGATTCCGCTTAGGTCGACAAATAAACAAGTATTCCTCACAGACCGTTTGACATGCTTTTTACGATCAAATGTGTACAATCTAACCTATATTGAAGCAGGTTTACTTCATCACTTATAAGGAAGAGGTGTAATCATGCGTAAAATAATTAATCATCCATTATTTGTATATGTATTATGTTTGACTTTGCTTTTGACGGTAGGTATGGATTTCCTCGCATCCACAAAAGCAGCGGGTTTAAATCCAAGTGTCCTAAATCCTCATTCGGAATCATCTCCTGCTCCTGTTATGGAAGCCTCCATACTAGGTCCCATGTTTCCTGTTCATCTAAGCGCATCAAAATCTTTATCGAAAGAATTCAGTCGGGTAACAACCCTGTCCATAAGCAAGCCGTCTCAGAAAAACAAGGTAGCTGCCGCGAAACCGTCCTTTGATCGTTATGAAGTTACTGCAACTTACCTCAATGTCCGAGCGAACCCTTATGCAACATCCAAGAAGATCGATACAAAAAAGAAAGGGACCGTCCTGCAGGTGGTGCGCAAAACACCAAATGGCTGGCTTCAGCTGAAAGGCGGCGGTTATGTGCATGGTGGTTATGCGCAGCATATGCCTGAAATCGATCCAGATCGCGAATTCCCAGATGTCGTGACCATGACGAAGCGTCCTGCACGAACCATTCCCACACCTACACCTGTAGTGACGGAGCCAATGAAGCCGACATCATCCATCCAATCAGACTCCGGGTTATCGGAGGAACATATTGCGCAGTTATTCAAAGGTACGGCACTGGCGGGTCATGAGCTCGAAGAAGCCGTCTTAGAGATTGAAGAAGAGTATGGAATCAATGCTTATTTTACAATTGCCGTGATGAAGCTGGAGAGTGGTAATGGCAAGAGTAGGCTTGCGAAGACGAAAAATAATTTGTTCGGCTTAAATGCGACGGGCGGTTCGAATAAAAATGCCTTTCATTTCAAATCCAAAGGTGCAAGTGTGGAGAAGTTCGGTCAGCTGCTATCCAAAAATTATGTGAAGAAAGGCTATACAACCGTTGAGAAGGTCGCGACGAAATATTGTCCTGTCAATCCGAAGTGGCCGAGTCTGGTCAAAGGTATTATGAAAAGTGACTATAAGAAGCTATAATTGACATAGATTGTTGTAAGAAATGAAGTACATAAGAGCATGAATTTAGGCGAAAAAAGATAACGAAATAGGGTTGACTTTGACGTTGCGTAAAGGTGTAACCTGAGGGTGTCAGGAGGCGAACATGTGGAATATACAGTCCAGAAACTAGGCAAACTCGCAGGGATCAGCACTCGAACGCTTCGATACTACGATGAGATTGAACTCCTTAAGCCGGCAAAGGTCAATTCGTCAGGTTATCGAATTTATGGTCAGAAGGAAGTCGAGCGATTGCAGCAGATCTTATTCTATCGAGAACTCGGAATGAGTCTGGATCGTATTAAAGAGATCGTCACTTCTCCCAGCTTCAATGGGGCCATCGCGCTTCGAGAGCATCGAGAACAACTCCTTGACAGAAGACGGCAATTGGATGCGTTAATTGCGAATGTAGACAAATCGATTGCCTATAACGAAGGGAGAATTACGATGACAGACCGTGAGAAATTCGAAGGTTTTAAGCAGAAAATGATCGATGAGAATGAGCACAAATATGGGGCTGAAATCCGGGCGAAATACGGAGATGATACAGTCAACCAATCGAATGAGAAACTGAAAAATATGTCGCAAGAGCAGCATGATGAAGTCACGCGCCTTGCTAATGAAGTGATTGCTGTATTAGGCGAGGCCATCCAGACTGGGGATCCAGCAAGCGATGTTGCGCAGCGTGCAGCGGACTTGCACAAGCAGTGGCTTACCTATTATTGGAGCGAGTATAGCAAAGAGGCTCATGTGGGTGTCGCACAAATGTATGTTGATGACGAGCGTTTCCGTGCATATTATGATAACCATTACCCTGGGGCTGCGGAGTTTTTGCGTGATGCCATCCATATTTACACAGGACAACAGTCCTAATCAACGAAGTTCAAGAAAGCTTCTTCCCGTGATGGAAGGAGCTTTTTCTTTTGGAAGCATAGCAGAATTCATGTTTTCTTAATGATTGAAAATAAGCTATTGTCAATGGCACGCCACGTGTGTTAATATCTTCCTGACTATGATAATGATTATCACTATCAATATAATATGTGGGGGAGACATACATAATGAATGCACAGTTTCGCAAATGGGGTTTATTGACGGGGGCTTTGTTACTAGCACTCGCTGTTGGTTGCAGCAGTAAAGAGAAGACAGCAGAAGCAGGACAAGAGACGACTACACAAGTTGCAACAGAGGAGAAAGCAGCAGCTCCTGCGTCGGCTTATACCGTAGATGAGACCAAAGCTGCAGAATTACAAGCACAATTCGGGGATGCAGCGCCGAGTAAAGTGGTTGTGGCTTCCGTTGCGATCTCGGAAATTCTGAACGAATTAGGCGTTATGCCGGTCGGCGTTCCAACATCTACGCTGGAATTACCCGCAGCATTCAAGGATTTGCCGCGGATCGGCTCCGCGCTCAAACCGGATGTCGAGCAAGTAACGAAGCTGCAGCCGGATGTCATTCTAGGGCCAGAATCGATTAAGACAAGTCTTGATAAGCAATTTAAGCCTGCGAATTTGAATACAGCTTATCTGCCAGCCGATTCTCTGGAAGAGTTGAAGCTAACAACGGTCGTTCTCAGCCGCATTTTTAAGAAAGAAGATCAAGCAAATGCGTTCCTTGCGAAGCTCGCTGAACAAGAGAAATCAAGTGTAGAGCAAGCAAGTGGAAAGACACAGCCGAAGATCATGATTCTATTCGGCTCTGCAGAATCGTTCATGATGATGAATGAGAATACCTTTGCAGGAAGTATTGCGAAGAAATTAGGAGCATCCAATGTGGTGTCCGATGTACTGAAATCCGAAGAAACTTATATACCTCTTAATATGGAAAATGTCGTCGCGGCGAACCCGGACGTGATTCTATTGGTTGCACACGGCGATGCCAATACAGCAGTGAAGAAGTTCGAAGAAGATGTGAAGAAGAACGGTGCGTGGGATAAATTGAACGCATTTAAGAATGACAAAGTCAAAGCGCTGGATTATAACTTGTTCGGCGTAGCGTCAGTCGTCAAAGCGTCGGATGCCTATCAACAGATGCTAAGCATTCTGTACTCATAAGGACGTAGCTCTTGGGTTCGTGGAATAGGGGGAAGACAAGTGCTCGTACATAAAAAGGCAACCAGGTTAACGATAGGCTTGACGTTCGTCCTACTCATCTTAGCCATTATCGTATCGATGGGGCTTGGCAGCGTTCAATTCTCACCTGTAGAAATTATTAAAGCACTCTTCGGCCATGGCGGCGAAGTATCGGATACCATCCTGTGGGATATTCGAATTCCTCGTGTCATGCTCGCAGCAGTGATTGGCATTAATTTGGCATTATCAGGCGCGATGCTGCAGGCTGTTATGAATAATCCGCTCGCGGACCCGGGATTAACAGGGGTATCCAGCGGTGCATCCGTAGCCGTATTATTCATCTTGCTGGTCGTACCGCAATTCTCATCGTTCATCCCTTTCGCAGCGATCATTGGCGGCGGCTTGTCAGCGCTGATGGTCTATGCGCTTGCATGGAAGAAGAGGGGGATCTCGCCAATACGGGTTATCCTTGCCGGGGTTGCTGTCAATTCTGTCTTCGGCGGCATTATCGGGTTGTTATCCCTCCTTTATAGCGATAAGCTGCCTGGAGCCTTGCAATGGTTGAATGGGAGTATGTCGGGCAAAGGCATGGGAGATCTGCGCGTGATGTTGCCGTACTCGATAATTGGTTGGATCGTTGCGTTATTTTGTATCCGGCAAGCGAATATATTACGTCTCGGGGAGCAAGTTGCCTTGAATCTAGGCGAAAGCCTGAATCGCGTTCGCATTCTTCTCTCTTTCGTCGCTGTCTACTTAGCGGCGGTATCGGTATCAATGGTTGGGATGATTGGCTTCGTTGGCCTTGTTGTTCCACATATGGCACGAATGCTGGTCGGATCCGATTACAAACATCTGATTCCGATGAGTATTGGACTTGGCGCACTGGTATTGCTTGTTGCGGATACGATTGGTAGAACGTTCTTCGCTCCACTCGATATTCCTGCGGGCATTGTCATGGCTGTCGTTGGCGGGCCGTACTTTCTATATCTGATGAGGAAAGGTGATGTATAGCATGCTGGAAGCTACTTCGCTATCCATAAGTTATGATGGGAATCGTATTGTGAAAGACGTCTCTCTTCATGTCAATGAAGGAGAAATCGTCTCGATCATTGGCCCGAATGGATCTGGTAAATCGACGCTGCTTAAGGGGATGTCTCGTCTGATCCCATGCGAGAGCGGTCGTGTATGTATCGCGGGTCAAGAGCTGAGTGCGATGCGCAGCAAGCAAATTTCGCAGATGATGTGCATCTTATGCCAATCCAATCAGACGCCGGCAGATATGACGGTGGAAGAACTTGTCTCTTACGGCAGAACACCGCATAAGAAATGGTTCGAGCGGTTGACGCATGAAGATCATGAGATCATCGATTGGGCGATAGAACAGACAGGGATGACTTCGTATCGGAAACGCCTAGTCGTATCCTTGTCAGGAGGCGAGGCGCAGCGAGCATGGATCGCTATGGCTTTGGCTCAGCGTCCTAAGGTATTGCTGCTCGATGAACCAACAACCTATTTAGATATTGCGCATCAGCTTGAAGTCTTAGAATTGGTGAGATCGCTGAATAAAGAGCTTGGCATTACCGTTATCATGGTCCTGCATGATCTGAATCAGGCAAGTACGTATAGTGATAAAATTTGTGTCATTCGGAGTGGCGTCGTGGAGTTGGTCGGTAAACCGTCCGAAGTCTTAACACATGAGATGATTCGCAATGTATACGGCGTCGAGGCTGAAGTAGAATTCACATCGAATTCGACCTCGCCGCGCATTCATCCAATTCGTAGAGCAGTTGCTAATGTAGGCTAAATTTGAGGAGGAATATCAGATGAAGACAATGGATATTGGAACAATGAAGCAGAAATATGTTGATTTTACGAGCAGTCGCAAGACATTAGTGATTAGCAGCTTGGATGAGCAGGGTATGCCATTCATTAGCTATGCGCCCTTCGTGAAGCTTAATGACAAGCTGTACATTTATATTAGCCGTATCTCTGATCATTATCGTTATGTGGAGAGCAATGACCGCGTTCATGTCATGATGATTGCGGACGAGAGTGAGACGCAGAATGTATTTGCTCGCGAGCGTGCACGTTGGTCTTGCTCGACTGCGAATCTTGGCAATGAGGGTCATGAAGAAATTTTTGAATTATTTAACACTTCGTTCGGCGAGAAAATGATGACGATGCTTCGTGGATTGGATTTCTCCTTATTCGAATTGACGCCACTCGAAGGTCGATTCGTTGTCGGGTTTGGTCAAGCATTCGATGTGAGCCTGTCAGGTGATAAATTCGAGCACGTCGTGGTTGATAAGAAAGATAAATAAGGAATTTGAAGGAGGTAAACTCGATCATGTCCTATGAATTCGTTCGTCCCGTATGGAGAACCGTCCGTGATCGGTTCCAGAAATCGATGTCCGCTTTGAAACCTGAAGAGTTGTCGCTGAAACTCTCGGATGACTCATCATCCATTGGTTTTATGGTTCGGCATAATGCCGAAGTAGAGTATATGTTCGCGGAGTGGTTCTTCCAGAAGCAAGCTCCGGAAGGTTTGATCTATCAGACCAATGGTCCTTCGACAGATGATTCTGCATTTACGGATCTAGCGTCGTTGCTCGCGTTCTCGGAAGCTTCGGATTACTATTTAACTTCCGCGATGGAAGAGCTTCCTGCAGAGGCATGGGATCAGCCGGTCACTACGCCGATGGGTGTGTCTACGCCGCGTGAAGCGTTGGGACGCGTTCTTTATCACGCGGGACTGCACGCAGGTCAGATTTCTTTGATCCGCAAATGTTCTGGGCAAGCTAGTCGAGTTTAATACATAACAGGGGGCGCCTTAGAAGGTGCTTCTTTTTTTTGTTGATGCAGGAAATGTTTTGCGAAAAATGGAGGGATTTACCTGATGTTGTCGAATACAACATGATTGAACTTTGATCATTCTGTCTGAAAGGAAGCTCTCTACGATGTCAAAACTATTTCAAGTATCACTATTTGTGCCGGGGGTTCTGTTCATTGTCCTTTTGTTTGCGATGTTGCCAGCTGTTTTTCAGGCTGATCCTGTGAATGGCGCGCTGCACTTTCAATGGATGAATGGCTTCACGAAGATTGGGGAGTATATTGATGGCATTTGGACCGGCCAATCCTTCCGCTATTACGCTGGGAGCAATGAATTATCGTTCTGGGAGCAGATTGGTTACGGCATTAAAGTTACATCCTTTTATATGGTTCTCGGTGCAGTCATGGGCATGACGGTTGGTATCTTGCTTGGCGTCTATTTCGCCGTTGCACGTGCGGAATGGTTCAAGCGTCTCCTGGAGTTGACGGGCGCATTGCCAGACTTCATTATCGTGATCGTCTTGCAATTCATCATCGTACTCGTCGCGATGGAGACGGGCTTGGTCATTGCCAAGGTCGCAAGCTTCAATGATAATGAACCTGCCATCCTGCTTCCGCTGCTATCAACAATCATTATTCCTGCGAACTACATGATCCGTAATGTTGCGCTTCATATGAAGCATACGTTTACGGAGGATTATATTAATTTCGCGAAATCGCGAGGACTGCGGAAGGGGTATATCATTTTCCGCCATGCCCTGCCCAATGTATTGCCCTTCATCAAAGCGGATTTGCATAAATTTATGGGGATCTTGTTCGGCAACCTGTTTATATTCGAATATTTGTACAATTTGCACGGGGTTACACTGCTTGTATTCACCAATGCGTTTGGTATGAATAGCTATCAGTATAGTCTGGTCGTCAACGGCATTCTGACGTTCTTGTTACTCTATGCGATCGTGTATCTGCTGCTTAGGCTTATGATTCTAGGGTGGGAGAAGGTGTTGACACGATGAATCGAGCATTGATTGCAGGTCTCATCATTACCCTTGTCATGATTGCAGCTTCCTTCTTCGGACAATATCTAGCACCGCATCATGTGGAGGATCAGGTTGCGGTCCATTACGCTGTCGATGCGAATGGACAAGGCACATTAGTCGTACCGCCGGTCTCTCCGAATGCCGAGTACCCTTTTGGAACGGATAAGGCAGGAACGGATCTGATGTCGAAATTAATCGCTGGGTCCAAATACACGATTATTGTATCTCTCGTTGTTGCATTTGCTCGTATCATCATCGGTGGGATTGTCGGTCTGCTCCTTGGTTATTTCGGTAAAGAAAAGAAGTCGCGTGCGAAACGGCTGCCCCTATGGAATGTATTAAATGGGATTCCTATGTTCATCATCGTATGGATGGTCATGATCGGCATTTCGATCAATCCGGTGGTATCACCTATCTATTTGACGATCATACTCGCCGTCGTCATGACGATCGTCGGAATTCCGTCCGTCGCCTCGACGATTAAAGATAAAACGATGGTTATCCGGGAGAAGCAATTCATTATCTCGGCGAGATCGATCGGTGCAGGCCCCCTGACCATCATTCGAACGCATATTTTCCCTCATATGAAGGAAAGCTTCATTATTTTGTTCGTACAAGAGATTATTCTTATTTTGGGATTGCTCGGTCAATTGGCTATTTTCAATGTATTCGTAGGTGGTACGACGATGTACGTTGATCCCGTTGAATATGTTAGCCGAACGAATGAATGGACTGGGCTAATCGGCCAAGCAAGGGATAATTTGTTAATCTACCAATGGATCTTAGTTATTCCGCTTGTTGCTTACATCGTGTTTATTTTTGGCTTCCATCTCATTTCCGTCGGACTGGAGTCCATCTACAAAGAGAAATACTCCAAAGTATCTCATATTTAATTGTTCCGTGTTCGTCTCATGATTTGCTCGGGATTGTGACATAATAGCTATATGTGGAAGGGCTGAAGATCAGCATGTAAGGTGCTGCTGCAGTCCTTTTATTGTTCTTCAAGGAAATGATTCAAGCTTGGGGACTATTTGCTTATTGAGAAGGAGTATTCGATCTCATGCTTCAAAATGAACTCGAAGAATGTTTAATCCGATGCATAACAGATCACCAAACAAACATTTACCGTCTCGCATATAGCTATGTTCGGAATACCGAGGATGCCCTTGATATTGTCCAAGAATCGATACATAGAGCCTTAGTATCCGCCGAATCGCTGAAAAATCCCGATGCAATCAAAAATTGGTTATTCCGCATTGTTGTTAATTTGTCGCTTGATTTCTTAAGGAAGCACAAAAGGATTCGAATTGTAGACGATGAAACACTGGAATCGTATAGCTCGGGCACTGCTGATGACTATCCAGATCTTGACCTGAAGCGAGCATTAGAGGAGTTGCCTATGAAGTATCGCAGCATCGTAATCCTTCGATATTTCGAAGACATGAAGATTGAAGAAGTTGCAGAAGTCCTGCAAGAGAACGTGAATACGATTAAGACGCGACTTTATCAAGCGCTCCGCCTTCTTCGAATCCAACTGAATGATGACAGTTCTGAGGAGGTACAGTAGATGGACAATCCGATCGAACAATTAAAGAAAGGGTATCAAGACATTCCAATACCTGAGGAACTGGAACGTGTTGTTGAACAGGCAATCAAGCGTCGTAAGGGAAAGGCAGCAGCCTCGAAATGATGGGGTGTCTTGTCGGAGAATCTAGTCACGTCCTGCTTCATAGATTCTGTAAGCGACGGACCGTGGGTCGGTCTTAGCTGTCGAGAAGTGGTCGCCAACGCCTTGAATATAGCGGAATAATCCAAGCCGACTCGACATGTGTGGATGCCAACCGTAGGAACCGTCAGCTTGTGGGGAGATCGCTGTATCCTCTGTCAGATTGACATAACTTCTTGGAATCGTTAGGTTGTAGAACTTCTTCAGATCCAGCCTCTCAAAAAGCGGTCCTGCGGGCTCGGACGGTGTTTGATGATACATATGGGAAGCGAACTCGAAGCTTGCGGTGTTAGCGAAGTTCTCACGAAAGACAGGGAAAGGGAGCTTGATTGTATCATCAGGTGAACTTTTGCGTAATTGTATGAACGTTTCACGGACAGCAGGTGGGAGTTCTTCAGCGGCACTCTCTCCGTCCTTGAGCACGAATGCGTTCCAGAAGACCATTCTGCGAATGCGATCCGGTATTTGCTCTGCCACCTTCTGAACCACAGTCCCCCCGAAGCTGTGACCAACGAGGATAATATTGTGAAGGTTGTGAGACACAATGTAATCGACAACAGATTGCGTAATCATCGCATGCGTCACTGCTTTGTTCGGATCTGCACCATGTCCAGCGTATTCCGGTACATACACCATATGTCCCAAATGCCGGAGCTCAGCTGCGATTTCATCCCAGAAGCTTGTATCAGCCCATGAACCATGAATGAGGACGAAAGTCAATGGCTTGGGTTGTATATCATAAGAGGGACTTTCGATATATGGCCAAGGATTGGAATATCGAACGTAGGGAAAGGGTACAAACATTTGTAATCAATTCCTTTCAGCGTATAGGCTCTTCTATATGTTTCTACGATATGCCCAGAGCGCCCAATTGGTTAATTCGAATAAAAATTAAAAATTTGAAACAAATTCGAGTTGATCAACGTACTAGAAAAATACATGTCAACCTATGTGGATCAGAATGAGGGGATTGAGCGATGGTGGATGAACAAAGGACGACTCGAATGGAAACGAGTGAAGAATTACAGCAAGAACTTAAAGGGATAACCAAATGGGAACAGGAGCAGCGTGATTTATGGATATGGGATCGAATCGCTCGCTTTCCTTTCAAAATATTAGATCGGCTTACACCGAAGTTCATTCACGAAAAAATTGGCAAGGCACTCGACGAGCTTGGCGGATATGTTCAAGACGGTGGCAAATATCTCGTATCTAGTGGGCAAATCAATCAGAAATTACGAGAAAAAGGCGACTTCCCGAATGGTATTGCTGTTGATCAATTACCGCTATCGATCATGGATGCTGTAGCCGTTGATCTATCCAACAGCCGGAGTAAACTTGCGACCTTGCAAGGCGCAACGACAGGCATTGGCGGGATTTTTACCCTTGCAATCGATATTCCGGCGATCCTAGGATTATCCTTGAAGGTGATTCAAGAAATTGGACTATGTTACGGATTTGATCCGAATACGCAGCAAGAACGGGTCTTTACGGTGAAGGTCATGCAATTCACATCGTCAGATATTGTCGGTAAACGCGCCATTCTGGACGATTTGAATGCTGAGACGGCTTCGGAGTATAAGGATTCTGAAGCGGGTAATGCAACCTTGTCCCGAATTGAAGGCTGGCGCGAAGTGATGACAGTCTATCGGGATAACTGGGGTTGGAAAAAGTTGTTTCAGATGATACCAATTGCAGGAATGGTGTTCGGCGCTTGGATTAATCGCGGCATGATGCAAGATGTAGCAGATGCAGCACATAAGTTATATCGGAAGCGGAGAATCCAGATTAGGCTTGCGGAATTAGAGAATCGTCACGCTTAGCAAGGCTTGATATTGGAAAATAGAGTAGAGAAATAGGGGCATACTTCGGTATGACTCCTATTTTTATTTGTGTAAGAAGCATTGGACAGGGCATGCTCTATCTTCTGAGGCATATAATATATCGATTTACGATGAAAATGGGAGGTAGCGCGTAATGAACACCCAAATTCAGCTTCAGATTACGGGGATGACCTGTGCGGCCTGTTCGGCTAGAATCGAACGAACGCTTCGCAAGCTGCCAGGTGTCGATACCGTCTCAGTGAATTTACCATTCGGACAGGCCCATGTCGAGCTCGACTCGAATGTGATTCAGGTTCATCAGATTACCGAGAAGATCCAGCAGATCGGTTATGGTGTTAAAGAGGAACTTGAAGATGCACATACGCACGCTAGCAACGAAATTCGATTTTACAGGAATAGATTCGTTGCATCGGCTTTGATGTCAATGCCATTATTCTGGGTCATGTTTAGTCATTTTACTTGGATGCCGGGCATTGAGGTGCCGGCGCTCATCGCTTCACCTTGGACTCAGCTGCTTATCGGGACGATCCTGCAATTCCTCATCGGATTCCCTTTCTATTACGGAGCATACAAAGCATTGATTCAGCGATCTGCGAACATGGACGTCCTCGTTGCGCTTAGCACGACGATGGCATATCTCTATAGCCATTATCTCATTTTTAATGCGATGAATACCCAGGAGATGCACCATACCCATTATTACTTCGATACAAGTGCGATGATCTTTACCGCCGTGTTGCTCGGGAAATGGCTCGAATCTATCGCGAAAGGGAAAGCGCTCAAAGGAATGAGCCACATGCAATCGCTGCAAGCACAGATGATTCGTCTTCTTGATGGTACACAAGAGAGATGGATACCCGTAGAGGATTTAAGCATTGGAGCGACCGTGATCGTCTATCCTGGAGAAGTCGTCTCTGTCGATGGGAAGCTGATTCGAGGACTGACGGAGGTGGATGAATCTTTCTTGACAGGGGAGAGTAAGCTAGTCCAGAAATCTATGGGTGATATGGTGTACAACGGCTCAAAGAATGTTTCTGGCGTCATTCATATTCGAACTGCTGTTGACAATGCCAATTCACAGTTATCCAGGATGATTCAGCTCGTGGAACAGGCACAACATACTAAACCGCTCGTTCAGCGTCAGGTGGATCGATTGGCTGCATTATTTGTTCCGGCGATGATTCTGTGCGGCGCCCTTACCTTTCTGATATGGAACTATATGATCTTGCCAGGGAATCCTGAGATGGCATGGCATCATGCGATGGCAGTATTATTGGTCTCCTGCCCTTGTGCCCTTGGATTAGCAACACCGATATCCATTCTGATTACATCGAGTTTGTCAGCAAGGCGAGGAATTTTGTTCAAGGAAGGCAAGTATATTGAGAGCCTCTACCGAATGGATTGCTTCCTGCTCGATAAGACAGGGACACTCACGGAAGGCAAACCCAGTGTTAAAGCGATTGATGCTCCAGGTCAATCCGAGAATTATATTCTCCGCATTGCAGCTGCCTTGGAGCGGTATTCCGCACATCCGTTGGCTCAAGCCATTGTCACAGCTGCTGAGAAGAAACAGTTATTGTTGCCTGAAGCTTCAACCGTGACGGAGATTGCAAGCCAAGGCATTATGGGTTGTGTCGAAGGCATACAGCTTCATATTGGAAAAGAATCATGGCTGCAGTCGATGGATATCGCAGTCCCAGGTGCATTGAAGCAGCGGGTGAAACATGCAGGGGAGACTCGACTTCATGTCGCATTGCATGGCGTATGGAAGGCGACGATCTATTTATCGGACCCGATCCGACCTTCTTCATCGGAAGGGATTGCACTTTTGAAGAAGCACGGGACCGTGATGATGGTGACCGGAGATGAGCAAGCTGTAGCGGCTGATGTTGCTGGACGTACAGGGATTGAATACGTATATGCTGGCATGCTCCCTGCTGACAAGTTACAGCTTGTGAATCGTCTGCAATTGGAAGGGCGTAGAGTTGCGATGATCGGAGATGGCGTGAATGATACGGCGGCACTCACCGCTGCGGATATTGGTATCGCGATGGACTCAGGGACCCGAACGGCGGTCGAAGCCGGAGATGTTGTTCTGCTGAGAGGGGATCTCACCCATGTTCCAGCTGCAATTCAACTAAGTCGAAATGCCATGCGTAATATTCGCCAGAATCTTGGATTTTCACTAGCCTACAATATGATCACGATTCCTATGGCTGCCGCGGGTTTCCTGGAACCGATGACGGCTTGTGTGCTTATGGCATTTAGTTCAGTGACGGTTGTCTGCAATGCGCTTCGACTGACGAAGCAGCTCAATAATTGAGAAGAATTAGGATAAATGTTTATACTAAATTGAGAATCGAGTGAGAATGAACAGCTCGTGTATAAACCTCTCCAAAACCGCAATGCTAGTAGTGAGTGTTCAAAAAGTCGGCATTTCAGCACCGAGAAGGTTGCGAGAACCTGAAGCCAGGCTTCCGAAGTGAGTTTTTCTTCGAAAAATTTAGAAGGAACGGAGTTTAGGCGAAACCTAAATGAGTACCTGAAATGTTTCCAGAGGATACTTCGTAAGCACAGGCTCTTCGAAGGTGAACGCAAGATTCGATGTTGGATATGCTTCTTGAATGACTTCGTGATCAAATGATGACTTTTTGAACAACCTCAAGTAGTGAGGGAGGTGAATATCACATGGCTAAAGACGTACTATGCGAAGTGAATAACTGCAAATACTGGGCGAACGGCAACAAATGCAACGCGACTTCTATCTATGTTGTAAGCAATCGAGGTTCGAATGCTAGAAATTCGGAAGAGACCGATTGTAAAACGTTCGAATCAAAAATCTAATGTAAATGGGGTAGCGTCGGAAATGATCCGGACTACCCCATTTACACGTTATAGAGGGGATTACCTTCTGGAAGCCACTGTCTGTGAACCGTAAGTTAAATAGGATTCCACTCCATTGTTACATATCGGATAAATCCATACACTTTGATACACATTATAGAACGTAATGAGATGTGCACTGGAGGTAAGCAATCATGGGGCCATATGGACTTATGACGGTAATTGTTCTATTTTCTCGATTAATTTCACCTGACAATTTCGTTGTGGAATGGAATGGAGAGACACTGGCAACCGTTCATCGAACGGATTATGTGCTGCCTCAGCCGGGGATTCCGCTTATCAATGAGAAGAAGTTCCAGAAGTTCCTCGATAAAATAGGCAACAAAGTGTATCTTGCACCCGTAAATGCGGGTCTAGATGATCTTGGGAGGATCATACCGGAACAAATGGGGAGAAAGTTAGATTGGCGTTTGCTCATGGAACAATTTTATCGATTTATGTATGAAGGGGGCTCATCCAAGATTGAAGTCCCACAACGCCCCTCGTTTCCTAAGGTCGATCGGGAGCTTCTCTCCATCATCCGAGAGAAACAAATTGGTCAATACATAACGTATTTCAACCCGAGGAATAGGAATCGTTCCCAGAATATTGTCCTGGCGGCGCGTGCAGTCAATAATCAAGTTTTGTTTCCAGGAGAGAAGTTCTCCTTTAATCAAGTCGTCGGTATACGGACCGAGTCGAAGGGATACCAACGTGCGCATGTTATCGTCAAAGGGGAGATCGCGGAAGGTGTTGGGGGTGGAATTTGCCAAATTTCTTCCACGTTGTTCAATGCGGTTGATCGCGCAGGGCTGAGCATCATTGAGCGCTATTCTCATAGTCGAAATGTCCCCTATGTGCCCCCTGGTCGAGATGCGACGGTTAGTTGGGGAGGTCCGGATCTGGTGTTCCAGAATAAGTACAACCAGCCCATATTCATTCGAGCATTGGTCCATAGCGGACAAATTCAAGTTCTAATCTATTCGTCTGAAGGGGTTAATTACAAGTCCCGCGGTGTGCCGAGCGCCTCGGAGCAGCTGCCGGAAGAGATTTTCTCAGATTCGTATCAATTAGATATACAACAGTTTAATATAGGAGGTTAGATCAGATGAAGGATCTATTGAATCGTTCGTTATCGTTAGGGATTGGTATTATTGCTCAAAGTAAGGAACAAATTGAGAAGACGGTGGAGGAACTCGTCAACAAAGGGGAACTAACCCGTAAGGAATCCGCTGAATGGGTTGATGAACTTGTCAAGAAAGGCGAAGAAGCGCGGCAGAAGATCGAATCGAATGTGATGGAGCGTGTACAACGTACCATGGGAGAGCAGCAGACCCGGGGCGTGACGCGGGAAGAGTTCGATGAACTGTCCCAACGTCTTGCGAGACTGGAACAGCGGTTGGCGGAGAATCAATAAAGGTTTGATTCGAACTCAGATAAATCCGGTACCGAGGAGGGTGCTGTATGCAGATTAGGAAAAGAATACGCCAGCTTAAACGGTATCGGAAAATTGCCATTGCGCTTGTTCGCAATGGCTTCGGTTTTATCGTCCATGATCTTGACTTACTGGAATTGGTTCCGTTTTTGCGTAGCAACGAAAGACATGATGTACATAAGAAGTCCATTGGTGAGCGAATTCGTCTGATTCTTGAAGAGTTAGGTCCTACCTTCGTGAAGCTCGGGCAAATTGCTAGTACGCGACCAGATTTGTTGCCAGCGGATGTCATAACAGCACTTGAACAGCTGCAGGATCAAGTACCACCGTTCCATTCGGATGAGGTAGTGGAGATTGTTGAGGATGAGCTTGGAGATCGTCTTCAGCATGTTTTTCTTGATTTTGAATTGGTTCCTTTGGCTTCTGCTTCTATTGGGCAAGTTCATCAAGCGACATTGCATGATGGCACACAAGTCGCCGTGAAAGTACAACGACCGCGAATTCAAGAGATCATCGAGACCGATCTCGGGATGCTGGCTGAATTTGCAATTCTTGTGGAGAA
>Ga0209025_1003113_pt1 | contig 16259 bp, 15 predicted proteins | sample AraplaMF_Col_mLB_FD_184256 | JGI IMG/M metagenome (GOLD analysis project Ga0209025, IMG submission 184256) | Arabidopsis root microbial communities from the University of North Carolina, USA - plate scrape MF_Col_mLB (SPAdes) (version 2) | ecosystem: Host-associated > Plants > Roots > Endosphere... | reverse complement strand
CGATGGAGCGCATGGTGCAGGCCGGCGCGCAGCCGATGACCTCGCTGCAGTACCTGCTCGAGCTGCAGCGCGACTGGGCCCGCGGCGACACCTACGAGCTGACCACCGGCATCGCGAAGAAGGTGGGTGGCGCCTACGGCCTGGGCGTGACCTACGCCAAGACCATGTTCGGCGCGCACGAAGGCTGAGCGGGGCGCATCCAGCTAGGCTGCTGCGTCGTCCAGCAGGGACTGCGCAGCATCGCGCACCCGTTGGTGGGGGTCTTCGCGCGCGGCGCGTTCCACCACGGCGCGCCACGGCTGGCCCGCGCGCTTCCATGCGCCCAGGCTCTCGATGGATTCCCAGCGCACATCCACGTCGTCGTCGTGTGCAATGCGCTCGGCCAGCACGGGCAGGGCGCGCTCGCCGACGGCCGTGCCCAGCCCCCGGTCATTGAAACGACTGGCGGCGTGCCGCCGCACAAGCGCGTGCGGTGAACCGAGCCCGCGCAAGGCCTCGTCGATTTCGCCGGGGCGCAGCGCACAGTAGCTGCTGCCGGGCTTCAGGATGTCGAGCACGGCGTCGATCGTGCTGGCGGGGCCCCCGAGCAGGGCTTCGAGCGGGCGGTAGTCGAGCGGCAGCGGGGTCGGGTCGCGGAAAGACGAGTAAGGCGCGCACAGGCCTTCGATCATCAGCAGCGCGGGCATGGGGTTGTCGGCGCGCGAGAGTTGTTCCAGCAGCCAGTCGCTCTGGCCCAGGTAGGCCAGCGCCCGCGCGGCCCATTCGCGCGCGGGCTGGTCGCGGGACGCGGCCATCTGCTTTTGCAGCGCGGCCAGCACTTCGGGCGTGGCCACGCCGATGCGGCCGAGCAACTGAGCGCTGTCCCAACCGTGCTTGCTCTTGCCATTGCCCATGCGAACCAGAAGGGCGGGCACGGCCGGCGCGCCGATGGCGCACAGCTGTCGGGCGGCTTCTTCGGAGCTGATGGCGCCGTCGAAGCGGTTCAGGCGGCCGACCAGCCAGTCCACCCGTTCGGCCACCGGCAGGGCCGCGACGCGCTGGCGCTCGCGGTCGTTCTTGGCTTCCGCGGGGAAAAGCTCGAAGAAGGCCGGGTCGCCGATGCAGCGCCGCGCCAATGCGCCGCCGCCTTCTTCGTCGTGCAGGAACACCACGAAATCGGGCCTGAGCTGGGGGGAATTGCCGAGCGCTTCGCGGATCTTCTGCGAGGCGGTGACGAGCATGTCGATGCACTCCTGCTCGGCGGCGAGCCAGGCTGCGCGGGTGCTTTGCTGCATTGCATTCGACGCGGCGTCGGCCGCGGCGGCGAGGGCGGGGCTTTGAAAGTCGATATCGGCCCAGCGCCAGTCGGGCGGGTTCCAGTCGGCCTCCCAGAAATCGCCGGAAGGCCCGTCTTCGCGCGCATCCACGCTGTTGGCGGAGAGCCCCGGGAGGTAGACCGGCCCGTCGAGCTCGCGGTACAGGTTCTGGAACGCAGCGGCGTAGAACTGCTCGTGCGGGTGCTCGGCCAGCAACTCGCGCAGTGCGCGCACGGCGTCCTCGACGATCAGCGGTTCCAGCGCTTTCCAGTGACTCATGCAGGCATCTCCTTCGGGCTTGCGATCGTAAAGGGCGGTGCCGGTGGCGATAATCCTCCGATGCGAATCCGCTTTACCAAGATGCAGGGTGCCGGCAACGATTTCGTCGTGCTGGACGAAACGCGCGGCACGCTGGGCCTCAGCGCCGCGCAATACCGCTTTCTGGCCGACCGCCATTTCGGCGTCGGCGCCGACCAGATCCTTACCGTGCGGCCCTCGCCCGCGGAAGGCATCGACTTCCAATACGTGATCCACAACGCCGACGGCGGCGAGGTGGAGCAGTGCGGCAACGGCGCGCGCTGCTTCATGCGCTTCGTGAGCGAACACCATCTCACGGACAAGGACACGGTCCGCGTGCAGACGCTGGCCGGCGTGATCGAGCCGCGCCTGGGCGCCGACGGCCGCGTGACGGTCGACATGGGCGCCCCGGTGTTCGAACCCGAGCGCGTGCCCTTCGACACCGCCGGGCTCGGCCCGCAGCCCGACGGTTCGTGGCACAAATGGCATCTCGCGATGGGCACCCATGCGGACAGCGCGATCGTTTCGGTCGCGGTCCTGTCGATGGGCAACCCCCACGCGGTGCAGGTGGTCGACAACGTCGACACCGCGCCGGTGGCCGAACAGGGCCCGCGGATCGAGCACCACCCGCGCTTTCCGCAGCGGGTGAACGCGGGCTTCATGCAGGTGGTCGACCGCACGCACATCCGGCTGCGGGTGTTCGAGCGCGGCGCCGGCGAAACGCTGGCCTGCGGCACCGGCGCCTGCGCGGCGGTGGTGGCGGGCATCCGGCTCGGGCTGCTGGACCGCCGGGTCGATGTGCAGACGCACGGCGGCATCCTCACTATCGAATGGCAGGGCGAAGGCCAGCCGGTGCTCATGACGGGGCCGGCCACCACGGTGTTCGAGGGCGACATCGAGGTCCCGGAGCTGCCATGACCCACTTCAACAACAAAGACGCCAACAACGCCATGAACCCGATCACCGAAGACGACATCGCCAACTACCTGGCGAACACGCCCGACTTCTTCGAGCGCCATGCCCAGTTGCTGGCCCAGGTGCAGCTCACCAGCCCGCACGGCAACCGTGCCGTGAGCCTGCAGGAGCGCCAGGCCGAGATGCTGCGCGAGAAGATCAAGGCGCTGGAGCACCGCCTGATGGACATGGTGCGCCACGGCACCGAGAACGTCGTCATCGCCGACCGGCTGCAGCGCTGGACCAAGGGCCTGCTGACCACGCGCGACCCGCGCAGCCTGCCGTACCGCATCGCGGTCGACCTGCAGTCGCTGTTCCTGGTGCCGCAGACGGCCATCAAGGTGTGGGACTGCGGCAGCGAATACCTCAATGAGGCCTATGCCCAGTGGGTGAGCGACGACGTGAAGGCGCTCGCCACCTCGCTGACCTCGCCCTACTGCGGGCTCAATTCGGGCTTCGAGGCGGCCAACTGGCTGCCCGAGCCGCAGGCCGCGATGTCGATCGCGCTGATTCCGCTGCGCCCCGACGCCGAGTCGCCGGCCTTCGGCCTGCTGGTGCTGGCGTCGCCCGACGCGCAGCGCTTCAACGCCGAGATGGGCACCGACTTTCTCGAGCGCATCGCCGAGCTGGCGTCGGGCGGACTTTCGCGGCTGCGTCCTTGAGCCGCCCGCGCTGGTTGCGCCGGCCCTGGCAGATCGCGCTGTTCGGCGGCCTGCTGGTCGTGGTGCTGGTGTATGCGGCCATCGCGGCCGTCATCTGGCGGCACGCCGGCGAGGTGCTGGACCACCCGCCGCAGCGGCCTGCCGATGCGGCGCTGATCCTGGGCAGCCGCGCGTACCTCGACGGCAAGCCGAATCCGTGCCTCACGGGGCGTGTCGACACGGCCATTGCGATGGCGCAGGCGGGCCGCGTGCAGCGGCTCGTGTTCTCGGGCGGTGTCGACACGGAAGACGGCCGCATCGAGGCCGAGGTCATGCATCGGCACGCCGTGGCCGCGGGCTATGCGGGGCCGATGCTGCTGGAGCCGGCGTCGACATCCACGCGCCTGAACCTTTCGCTGTCGCGTCCGCTGCTGCTGGCGGCCGGGGTGCGCAGCGTGGTGATCGTGTCGGAGCCCTACCACCTATGGCGCATCGAGCGCCTGGTGCGCATGAGCGGCTTCGACCAGAGCTTCGACGTGCAGTACGCCGCCGCGCCCACCTCCTGCTGGCGCCGCTGGGGCATGCTGTTCAAGGGTGCATTGCGCGAGCCGGTGGCGATCATCAACAATGCCGCTCATGGTTATTTGTTCTAGGGCATCGGACTGAACGAGATGGACTGGATCGAAAAGTACCTCGAGCATGTGCGCGTCGAGCGCCGGCTTGCGGCGCGCACGGTCGAGCTCTATGCCTTTCACCTGCAGGCGCTGAGGGAGAACGCGGCCGAGGCCGGCCTGCCGCTCGACCGCGTGCAGACCGCCCACATCCGCCGCTGGATGGCGAAGCTGCACAGCGCGGGGCGCGAGCCGCGCGGCATTGCGCTGGTGCTGTCGTGCTGGCGCAGCTTCTACCGCTGGCTCGGCAATGAGGGGCTGATCGGCTTCAACCCGGTGCAGGACGTGCACGCGCCCAAGGCCGGCCGGCCGCTGCCGAAGGCGCTGGGCGTGGACGACGCGGTGCGGCTCGCCGAGCTGCACGACGACGAGGCCGACCCATGGACCGAGGCGCGCGACCGCGCCATCGTCGAAATGCTCTATGGCTGCGGCCTGCGCGTGAGCGAGCTCACGGGGCTCGATGCGCAGGCCGGCAACACGGCGCTGGGCTGGGTCGATCTCGACGCGATGGAAGCCAATGTGCTGGGCAAGGGCAGCAAGCGCCGCATCGTGCCGGTGGGCGGCAAGGCGGCCGAGGCCCTGCAGGACTGGCTCGACGTGCGCGGCGATCGGCCGGCGCCCGCGCTGTTCGTCAGCGCCAAGGGCGCGCGGATGTCGTCGCATGCGGTGTGGAAGCTGCTGCGCGAACGCAGCCTGAAGGCGGGCCTCGCCGCGCCGGTGCATCCGCACATGCTGCGCCATTCGTTCGCGAGCCATGTGCTGCAGTCGAGCAGCGACCTGCGCGCGGTGCAGGAGCTGCTGGGCCACGCCAACATCGCGACCACGCAGGTCTATACGCGGCTGGACTTCCAGCATCTGGCCAAGGCCTATGACGCCGCACATCCGCGCGCGCAGGCGCGCCCCGAGGTTCCGCGTGCGAAGGCCCGCCCCGAGGTTCCGCGTGCGAAGGCCCGCCCCGAGGTTCCGCGTGCGAAGGCCCGCGACAAAGACAAGTAAGCAACAAAAGAATGAAAACCCTTCGCCTCAAACCCGGCAAAGAGCGCTCGATGCAGCGCCGCCACCCCTGGGTCTTCGAATCCGCCATTGCACGCGGCGGCGCCGACTCGGGCGAGACGGTGCGCGTGGAATCCCACGACGGCGCCTTTCTCGCCTGGGCGGCGTTCAGCCCGACGTCGAAGATCCGTGCGCGGGCCTGGAGCTTTGTCGAGACGCAGCGCATCGACGCGGCATTCCTCGCATCGGTGTGCGAGCGCGCCGTGCGCGCCCGCGGCCTGTTCGACCTGCAGAGTGACGGCGTGCGGCTGGTGCACGGCGAGGCCGACGGCCTGCCGGGGCTGATCGTCGACCGCTACGGCGACACGCTGGTCGCGCAGTTCCTCTCGGCGGGTGTCGAGCGCTGGAAAGACGCGCTGGCCGATGCGCTGCTCAAGGCCACGGGCCTCACGAAGCTCTACGAGCGCTCCGATGCCAGCGGCCGCGAGCGCGAGGGCCTGAAGCCGGTCACGGGCTGGCTGCGCGGGGAGGGCGCCACCGAGATCACGATCCGCGAGCACGACTGGAAGCTCTCGCTCGACATCGCGACCGGCCACAAGACCGGCTTCTACCTCGACCAGCGCGACAGCCGCCAGCGCTTTGCCGAGCTCGCGAAGCACCGGCGCTTCCGGCGCGTGCTGAACTGCTTCTGCTACACGGGCGGCTTCACCGTCGCGGCGCTGGCGGGGCTCAAGGCGGCCGGGGCGCTCGAAGGGGCCGAGCTGGTGTCGGTCGATTCGTCGCAACCGGCGCTCGACCGCGCACGCGGCCACATCGCGCTCAACGGCTTCGGCGGCGAGGGCTCGGGCGTGAAGACGGAGTTTCTCGACGCCAACGTCAACACGGTGCTGCGCGAGTTCGTCGACCAGGGCCGCACCTTCGACGCGATCGTGCTCGACCCGCCCAAGTTCGCGCCCACGGTGGCGCATGCAGAGCGCGCCGCGCGGGCCTACAAGGACATCAACCGCCTCGCGCTCAAGATCCTGGAGCCGGGCGGGGTGCTGCTGACCTTCTCGTGCTCGGGCGGCATCAGCGCCGACCTGTTCCACAAGATCGTGGCCTCGGCCGGCCTCGATGCGAACGTCGACGGTTACATCAGCGAACGCCTGGGCGCGGCACCGGACCATCCGATGACCATCGAATTCCCGGAAGGGGAGTACCTGAAGGGGCTGGTGGTGGTCAGGAAGCCTGCCTGACCCCGGCTTGACCCCTTCGCCAACGCAACTGAGTGGCATTGGCTAAACTGCCGGCCAATCCGCTTTTCCGCCCCCATTCCTGTTTTCCGCTTCCGGAGCACTCCTCTATGGCCCTCATTCCCGCGACCATCCTCACCGGCTTTCTCGGCTCGGGCAAAACCACGCTGCTCAAGCGCATCCTGACCGAGGCCCATGGCCAGAAGATCGCGGTCATCGAGAACGAGTTCGGCGAAGAGAACATCGACAGCGACATCCTCGTGACCGAGTCGAAGGAGCAGATCGTGCAGATGAGCAACGGCTGCGTCTGCTGCACCATCCGCGAAGACCTGCGCGAAGCCCTGCAGCTGCTGGCCGCCAAGAAGCGCCAGGGCCTGCTCGATTTCGACCGCGTGGTGATCGAGACCACCGGCCTGGCCGACCCCGGCCCGGTGGCGCAGACCTTCTTCATGGACGACGAGATCGCCGAGAGCTACCTGCTCGACTCGATCCTGACGCTGGTGGACGCCAAGCACGCGCCGCAGCAGCTCAACGACCGCCAGGAAGCACGCCGCCAGGTGGGCTTTGCCGACCAGATCTTCATCAGCAAGAGCGAGCTGGTGTCGGCCGAGGAGACCGATGCGCTGATCCATCGCCTGAAGCACATGAACCCGCGCGCGCCGCAGCAGAAGGCGCACTTCGGCGACGTGCCGCTGAAGGACATCTTCGACCTGCGCGGCTTCAACCTGAATGCCAAGCTGGACATCGACCCCGACTTCCTCAAGGAGGAAGAGGCGCACGACCATGACCACGCGCATGGCGAAAATTGCGACCATCCCTCGCACCAGCACGAGGGGCATGGCCACCATCACCACACGGACGACGACGTGAAGAGCTTCGTCTACAAGGCCGACCGCCCCTTCGACCCGGCCAAGCTGGAAGATTTTCTGGGCGCGATCGTCAACATCTACGGTCCGCGCATGCTGCGCTACAAGGGCGTGCTGAACATGAAGGGCACCGAGCGCAAGGTGATCTTCCAGGGCGTGCACCAGCTGATGGGCAGCGACCTGGGCCCGGAGTGGGGCAACGACGAAGCCCGCCAGAGCCGCATGGTGTTCATCGGCATCGAGCTGCCGCGCGAGATCCTGGAGCAGGGGCTGGAGCAGTGCCTGGTCTGACGACAACGGTCCGCTGATTCAAGAAAAAAAGGCGCTGCCCCCGAAAGGGCAGCGCCTTTTTGCTTCGGCTTTCCGCCTCGCGTTGTGTTGCGGGGCTTACTTGCCCAGCGCGCCCAGCGGCTTGCCGTTGACCTTCAGGCTGCCTTCGCTGAATTCGATCTGACCGGTGACATGCTCGCCGTCGCGCTTGACGAAGCCGCTGGCCTCGCCTTGCTCGACCAGCCCGGCCACCATTTCGGGCGGCGGCGTCTGGCCGCTCTCGGCGCCGGTGGCCGCAATCTGCTCCAGCCATTGCATCGGCAGCCGCGCGTTGGCCTTGAGCACGCCGCGCTTCATCATCAGCGCCATGCCGGGGGCTTGCAGGTCTTCGTCGGTCACGCCGACCATGCCGGCCGTGTAGCTGACTTCGGCGCGCTTGCCGCCGATTTCGAGCACCATCTTGTCGAGGCCGAATTCGGGGCTGTACTTGGCCATGGCCTTGAGATCGGGCGCCAGCTGGTCGGCGAGGGCCTGCATCGCGGCCTGCGACGCCTTGTTGCTCTTGCCGCAGCCGGCCGCGGCGCTGGACTGCAGCCAGGCATCGGCCAGCTTCTTGTAGCCGGCGGCGTGGATGCGGCGCGCACCGCTGCTCATCTCGAACTTGTCGATGCGGGTCTCGCCGATCTTGCCCTGGCCCTTGACGGTGCCTTCCGAGGCGTAGAGGCCGTCCTTGATGCTGGCTTCGCCGGTCATGTCGATGTTCTGCAGCAGCACCTTCACCGGCTTGCGCGTGCCGGCCGGCGCGTCGGCATCGGCGCTGCCGCCGAGGCCCTTGGTGGCGGTGAACTCGACGGCGTCGAGACGGGCGTCGGACTTGCCGGTGGCCAGGATCCAGCCTGCGCTGCTGTCCATGTCGGCCTTGGCCGTGAACTTGCCCATCTTCATCTGCAGGCCCTTGGCCGCGTCGTTGAAGTCCAGGCCGGGCATCGTCATCTCGTAGCGCGCCTTGGTGCGCGCGCCGTTCACCTCGACGCGGGCCTGCGCGCCCTGCCACGCGAACTGGCCCTTGCCGTCTTCGGCCAGCTTGACGGGCGCGATCGTGAAGTCGCTGGTGTAGGCGCCGTCGAAGCCGACCTTGGTGTGCGCCGTCAGGGGCTTGGCCTTGCCGAACAGCTTCTCGGCCCCGGCCTGCGCCTTGATGTCGAGCACCAGCTCGCTGTCGATGGTGGCGGCCGCCAGCGTGCCGCCGGCCAGCGGGCCGTGGTGGATGGTGTCGCGCACGGTGATCCGCAGGGGCTTCGGCGGCTTGCTGTCGGCCTCGTCGCCATCCTCGTCGTCCGCTTCCTCTCCGTCGGCGGGCTTGGCGGCGGGCGCCTGCGCGGCGGCGGCATCGGCCGCACAGCCGATTTCCAGCGTCACGGTGCTGACGGCGCCGAGGAAGCCGCGGTCGTACGTGCGCTCGACCACGCGCACCAGCGCGGTCTGCTTCGGCAGCTCGTCGAAGGTGGTGTCGTAGACCGACTTGACTTTCGAACCGGCGAACCAGGTGCCGCCTCCATAGGCGACGGCGATGGCCGCGGCCAGGACTCCCAAAACTGCTTTCTTGCTCAAGGCTTGCTTTCTTTTCTCGAATGATTGGATCGGCCCGCGACGCGTCATGGGCAAAGGCGGGCCTGCGCCGCCCCTCCGGCAACGCCGGGCGATCCTAACGGAGTTGGCCCGCACGCAGACAACATCGCCCGTGGTTTCGAGTTCTCTATACAATCGCGCGCCTGTTCCGAGAGCCATGGCCCGTCCAGATGGACGAGATGTGACTTCCGGCACGGGGCGCCGCACGTATTTGGCAGGCTTTCGGGGGTATAACCCCGGGGTTCGCCTTTCGCGAGCACCCCGACAACGTGGAGCCCGCGCGGTCTGAAACCCGCAGTGGTTCCCATGGGAGGAGACACCCAGTGAAAGCGCGTTCCAGTTCGTCCAAGGAGCCAGTCACCGTGAAGAAACCCGCCGCCAAGGCCACGCCAGCACCCAAGCCCGCCGCAAAAAAGGCGCCGGCTGCGAAGCAGGCTGTACCTGCGGCGAAAAAGGTTTCCGCCACCGCAAAAGGCCCCGCCGCGAAGGAGAAAAGCGCGTCCAAAAAGCCCGCAGCACCACCGGTCAAGGCCGCAACCGCTGCAAAGAAGCCCGTCAAGCCTGCAAAGACTGCAAGCACGGGTCCATCGTCATCCAAACCCGTCGGCCGCCCTGCTGCCGTTCCTTCTGCCCCCCCGATCCCCATGAAAAAAACGGCTGCCGCCTCCTCTTCCGCCCCGGCGACACCCTCGATGCCCGCTCAAACCGCCACGCCCGCCCCCGCGCGTGGTGGCCGCGTGTCCCGGCTGTCGCAGTTGACCGTCCCCTCGATGCCGCAATCCGTGGCGTCGACCGCCGCCAAGTCCAGCTTCTCGCAGGCACCTTCCACCGCGCTGGTGCCGCCGCCGCCGCTGGCCGTCAAGAAAGACCCGAAGCTCGCGAACAACTGGAAGACCAAGTCGCCCGCCGAGTTGAGCGACGCCGAGGTGATCGCGATGCCCGACTCCGAGTACATGAACGAAAAGCAGATGGCGTTCTTCCGCCTGAAGCTCGAAGAACTCAAGCGCGGCATCCTCGAGAACGCCGGCGAGACCACCGAGCACCTGCGTGAAGACACCGTCGTCGTGCCCGACCCGGCCGACCGCGCCACCATCGAGGAAGAACACGCCCTCGAGCTGCGCACGCGCGACCGCGAACGCAAGCTGCTGAAGAAGATCGAGCAGTCGATCCAGCGCATCGACGCCGGCGACTACGGCTACTGCGACGAAACCGGCGAACCCATCGGCGTGGGCCGGCTGCTGGCCCGTCCGACCGCCACGCTGTCGCTCGAAGCGCAGCAGCGCCGCGAGCTCAAGCAGAAGATGTTCGGGGATTGAGCGGGTTCAAGACCGATAAGCACCAGCCCCCTCGATAGCCTTCGCCGAATGCCAAAGGAAGAGTCGGGCCGCCTTTTTTCGAAGGTGGCCAAGTTTGTCCGCAATCCCCTCAAGGATTGGTCGGAGCTGGATGCGTCGTCCGCCTCCACGTCGGACTCCTCGTTGCCCGAGCAAACCTACAGCCGGGAGATGCTCAAGGAAATGATCGAGCGGCGCCAGCGCAACGATTTCGTGCGCCGGCGCGAGTTCGACATGCTGCGCAAGCTGCGCCAGCGCGAAGCCGCGGCCCATGCCTTCGAGGCCACGGTCACGCCGTCGTCGTTCAACATGAACAGCACCTCGGAAAAGCCCGAGGGCCGCGCGCTCACGCTCAAGAAGATCGACGAGATCGAGGAGCAGATGTCGCAGCAGTGGTGGAAAGGGCGGGGCCCGAACGGCGAAACGCTGGTCGACCCGCCGCCCGACGCCGGTGCCGAGACGCTGCCGCCGGTTCATGTGGAAGACCTGCTCCAGTCGCCCCCGGCCCACGCCCCCGCGCCGGTGGCGGCCGCAGCGGCCAGCGGCAGTCCGGCCGCTGCCGCCGTTCCGCTGCTGTCGTCCCGGCTCGCGCACGACGGCGCGCTGGAGGAGGCCGTGATCCGCTTCGCCCATGGGGACGACGCCGGCGCCGAAGCCATCCTGCTGCAGGCCCTGGCGTCCGAAAGCGCACCGGCGACCGAAGGCGAGAACGACACCGCGGCCGAGCGCGACGACAGCCGCTGGCGCGCCCTGTTCGACCTGTACCGCGCCACCGGCGACGCTGCCAAGTTCGCGGCCGCCCGCATGCGCTATGCGCAGCGCATGAAGCGCATGGGCCCGGACTGGGTGTCGCTCGCAGAGCTGGCCCGCAGCGTGAAGGCGGTCACCGCCAGCGACGAGGCCGGGCACGCCGGGGACAGCGAGGGCGTCGTGGCCGACTGGAGCAGTCCTGTCCGCCTGGCCCGCGACGGCCTGATGAGCCTCACGCGTGCGCTGTCGCAGGCGGGGGCGGTCTGGACGCTCGACTGGCGCGCGCTGACCGCCATCGAGGCCGAGGCGGCCGCACCGCTGCGCGTGCTGCTGACCCATTGGGCCGATTCGCCGGTCAACCTGCGCTTCATCGGCACCGCGCAACTGCTGGCCGTGCTGGCCGAGGCGGCGCCCAACAACGAGCGCGGCACCGACAACATCTGGTGGCAGTTGCACCTTGCCGCGCTGCGCGTGATGCACCTGCCCGACGACTTCGAGCTGGTGGCGCTCAACTACTGCATCACCTACGAGGTGTCGCCGCCCTCCTGGCAGGACCCGAAGGGCGAATGCACCGCGCTGGCCGCGCCGCCGCCGAGCCGGCCCAGTTCGGTGTGGTCGCTGCTGTCGAGCGGCGAGTCCGAGAACTTCCCGTCCACCGACAGCGGTTTTGCCGCGCTGGCGGGCGATCTGCGCGGCGAGTCGCTGTCGTCCTGGCACCGGCTCGACGCGGACCTGCGCCACACCACGGCGCCCGTCATTTCCTGCGCGGCGCTGCTGCGGATGGACCTGGCCGCCGCCGGCACGCTGCTGAGCTGGGTGCGGGCGCGCGACGCCAACGGCGAGCGGGTGCAGTTCGTCGACGCCCACCGCCTGATCTCGGCGCTTTTCGGCCTCGTCGGCATCGCGGACCACGCAACCGTAGCTGTTCGAAAGAACTGAAACGGCCCTGTTTCGGGCTTGCATTGCCCCCGGCCATCCCCAGATGGCTTCGATGGAACAGTTTCACGGCACCACCATCGTGAGCGTGCGCCGCAAGACCCCCCAAGGCGACCAGGTCGCCATCGGCGGGGACGGGCAGGTCACTCTCGGCAATATCGTCATCAAGGGCACGGCACGCAAGGTGCGGCGGCTCTATCACGGCAAGGTGCTGGCGGGGTTTGCCGGCGCCACGGCCGACGCCTTCACGCTCTTCGAGCGCTTCGAGGCCAAGCTCGAAAAGCACCAGGGGCACCTGACCCGCGCCGCGGTCGAGCTCACCAAGGACTGGCGCACCGACCGCGTGCTGCGCAAGCTCGAGGCCATGCTGGCGGTGGCCGACGCCACCACCTCGCTCATCATCACCGGCAACGGCGACGTGCTGGAGCCCGAAGACGGCGTGATCGCCATCGGCTCGGGCGGCGCCTATGCGCAGTCGGCGGCCAAGGCGCTGATCGACAACACCGACCTCACGGCCGAGCAGATCGTGCGCAAATCGCTGGCGATCGCCGGAGAAATCTGCATTTACACGAACATGAACCACACGGTGGAAGCGCTCTGACCATGTCCATGACCCCCCAGGAAATCGTCTCCGAGCTCGACAACCACATCGTCGGGCAGCCGGCCGCCAAGCGCGCCGTGGCCATCGCCCTGCGCAACCGCTGGCGCCGCCAGCAGGTCGACGAAAAGCTGCGCGCCGAGATCACCCCCAAGAACATCCTCATGATCGGCCCCACGGGCGTGGGCAAGACCGAGATCGCCCGCCGCCTGGCGCGCCTGGCGGATGCGCCCTTCATCAAGGTCGAGGCGACCAAGTTCACCGAGGTGGGCTACGTCGGCAAGGACGTCGATTCGATCATCCGCGACCTGGCCGAGATCGCCGTCAAGCAGACCCGCGAATCCGAAAGCGCCAAGGTGCGCGCACGGGCCGAAGACGCCGCCGAAGACCGCATCCTCGACGTGCTGCTGCCCCCGGCGCGCGGCGCCGACGGCACGACCCCGGCAATCGATGGCCCCAACCCCACGCGCCAGGCTTTCCGCAAGAAGCTGCGCGAGCACCAGCTGGACGACAAGGAAATCGAACTCGACCTCGCCGAGACCCGCGCGCCGCTCGAGATCATGGGCCCCGCGGGCATGGAGGAAATGACCGAGCAGCTGCGCGGCATGTTCGGCCAGCTGGGCGGCGGCAAGCGCAAGACCCGCAAGCTCAAGATCGCCGAGGCGCTGCGCCTGCTGGTCGACGAGGAGGCGGCGAAGCTGGTCAACGAGGACGAGATCCGCACCCAGGCCATCACCAACGCCGAGCAGAACGGCATCGTCTTCATCGACGAGATCGACAAGGTCGCCACCCGCAGCGAAGCCCAGGGCTCCGACGTGTCGCGCCAGGGCGTGCAGCGCGACCTGCTGCCGCTGGTCGAGGGCACGGCCGTGAGCACCAAGTACGGCGTGGTCCGCACCGACCACATCCTGTTCATTGCGAGCGGCGCCTTCCACCTGAGCAAGCCGAGCGATCTGATTCCCGAGATGCAGGGGCGCTTTCCGATCCGCGTCGAGCTGCAGTCGCTCTCGGTGTCGGACTTCGAAAGCATCCTCACGCAAACCCGCGCCTCGCTCGTGAAGCAGTACCAGGCGCTGCTCGCGACGGAGGGCGTGACGCTCGAGTTCACGCCCGAAGGCGTGACCCGCCTGGCCAGCATTGCATTCGACGTGAACGAGCGCACCGAGAACATCGGCGCACGCCGTTTGTCGACCGTGATGGAGCGACTGCTCGATGAGGTAAGCTTCGACGCCGCCCGCATCGAGGGACAGACCATCCGCATCGATGCCGCTTACGTCGACGAGCGCCTTGCGGCACTAAGTCACGACGAAGATCTTTCGCGCTTCATCCTCTGAGGCCGCTTCTTTTTCCCCCTGTAACGGGGGAATGCTTCACGCATCACTTTCACTGCGTGAGCTAAGTGCTTCATTTTCAACGGATTTCGTCGATTTCAAAGATTTGGAATCGGCGCTAAGTCGTTGATTCCATTACAAAAAATACCACCAACGGCCAGTTGCGTCTGAAGTGTTTCCTGCTACAGTGCAAAAAAGTGCAGTTAAGTGGGAAAAAGTGCGGGTAGTGCCCCCTTCGGGTGTTGCAGCACCTCCCATCACAGGGGTTTCGTGGTCGTGTTTCAAGGCGCTTCATCGCTCAGTCTGGATGCCAAGGGGCGGCTCTCCGTGCCGACCCGGCATCGCGACGTCCTGAGCGCCACGGCGGGCGGCCAGCTCACGATCACCAAGCATCCGCACGGATGCCTCATGGTGTTCCCCCGTCCCGAATGGGAAAAGTTTCGCGAGCGCATCGCCGCGCTGCCGATGTCGGCGCAGTGGTGGAAGCGCGTCTTCCTGGGTAACGCCATGGATGTCGAGATGGACGGCACCGGCCGCATCCTGGTGTCGCCCGAGCTGCGCGCCGCCACCGGCATCACGCGCGAGACGCTGCTGCTGGGCATGGGCAACCACTTCGAACTCTGGGACAAGGCCACCTACGAGGCCAAGGAGGCCGAGGCCACCCAGGGCGAGATGCCGGATGTGTTTCAGGACTTCGCGTTCTGAGGACCCCCGTGAACACCCCATGGACCCATACGACCGTCTTGCTGAACGAAGCGGTGGAAGCCCTTCTTTCCGGCAGCACGGCGGCAACCGGCACCTACGTGGATGCGACCTTCGGGCGCGGAGGGCACGCGCGCGCGATCCTCGCGCGGCTGGCTCCGGAAGGCAGGCTGATCGCATTCGACAAGGATGCGGAAGCGGTGGCCGAAGCAGCGCGCATCTCGGATGCGCGTTTTTCCATCCGGCACCAGGGATTCCGTTCGCTGGGCGAGTTGCCCGACGCCAGCGTGGCGGGTCTGCTGATGGACCTGGGCGTGAGTTCGCCGCAAATCGACAACCCGGTGCGCGGCTTCAGTTTTCGTTTCGACGGCCCGCTCGACATGCGCATGGACACCACGCGCGGCGAGAGCGTGGCCGAATGGCTGGCAACGGCCGAACTTCCACAGATTGCAGAGGTGATCCGTGACTATGGCGAAGAACGGTTTGCTGTTCAGATTGCAAAGGCGATTGTTGCTCGCAGACAAGAACGGGGCCCAATTTCAACCACCGCCGAACTGGCCGAGCTCGTGGCTGGCACGGTCAAAACCCGCGAGCAGGGCCAGAACCCTGCAACGCGCACATTTCAGGCTTTTCGGATTTTCATCAACGCCGAGCTTGAAGAGCTGCAACAGGCGCTAGAGGCGAGCCTCTCCGTGCTGCAACCTCACGGCCGGCTCGCGGTGATCAGCTTCCATTCGCTGGAAGACCGCATCGTGAAGCAGTTCATCGCCAAGCACTCGAAGGAGGTGTACGACCGCCGCGCGCCCTTTGCCGCCCCCAAGGTGATGAAGCTGCGCGCGCTCGAGCGCATCAAGCCGTCCGACGCCGAAGTGCACGGCAACCCGCGCTCGCGCAGCGCGATCCTGCGCGTCGCCGAACGCACCGAAGCCAACTGACATGGCTCGCCTCAACCTGCTCCTGCTGCTGGCCGTCATTGCGACGGCGCTGTACCTCGTGCACACGCAGTACCTCTCGCGTCAGCTCTACACCGAGCTCGACCGCGTGCAGCAGGAGGCCCGCAAGCTGGAGACCGACCGCGATCGCCTGCAGGTCGAGAAGCGTGCGCAGGCCACGCCGCTGCGCGTCGAGAAGCTCGCCAAGGAGCAGCTCCAGATGCGCACCACCACCCCGGCCATCACGCAGTACGTGCGGCCGGATGGCTCGGTGATCCCGGCGGTCGCACCGATGGCGCCTGCGCCGGCGGCGCCCAAGCCGGCCGCGAAGCCGGTCGCCACGGGGAGGGCCGCACGATGAGCCGCGGCAACCGCAGCGTGCGCTACACGACCAGCCCCTTGCTGGCGAGCAAGACGCCGGTCTGGCGCAGCAAGTTCATCGTTGCCGGCATCGCCTTCGGCTTCGTCATGCTGGCGGGGCGTGCCGCGTACGTGCAGGTGTTCAACAACAGCTTCTTCCAGCGGCAGGGCGAAGTGCGCTTCGCGCGCACGCTCGAGCTGCCGGCCAACCGCGGCCGCATCCTCGACCGCAACGGCCTCATCCTGGCCTCCAGCGTGGTGGCGCCGAGCATCTGGGCCATTCCGGAAGACATCGAGCGCGACGATCCCGACGTGAGGGCCAAGCTCAAGCAGGTGGCCAAGCTGCTCGAGATGTCGCAGAAGGACTTCGACAAGAAGCTCGAGGACGAGGACAAGACCTTCGTCTGGATCAAGCGCCAGGTCGACGAGCCGATCGCCAAGCAGATCGCCGCGATGAACCTCAAGGGC
>Ga0209025_1003104_pt1 | contig 16289 bp, 16 predicted proteins | sample AraplaMF_Col_mLB_FD_184256 | JGI IMG/M metagenome (GOLD analysis project Ga0209025, IMG submission 184256) | Arabidopsis root microbial communities from the University of North Carolina, USA - plate scrape MF_Col_mLB (SPAdes) (version 2) | ecosystem: Host-associated > Plants > Roots > Endosphere... | reverse complement strand
CGCGTTCAGCACATGGGCGTCTATGCCTTGCAGCGCATTGGCGTTGACCCGGCGCTCGATATCGCGCATGTCCTGCAGGGTGTGGCCCAGGTTGAACACGCCGCGCTGGCTGAACATCACGTTGAAGTTCAGGTCTTCGGTCAGGCCTTCCCACAGCTTGAGCGAGTGCTCATAGATCGCCGCCGACTCGTCCCACAGGTAGTTGGAGCGCACGATGGTGGTGTTGCGCGCGGTGTTGCCGCCGCCCAGGTAGCCTTTTTCCAGCACCGCGATGCGCCCGACCTGGGGATGGTTTTTGGCCAGGTAGTAGGCCGTGGCCAGGCCATGCCCGCCGCCGCCGACGATCACCACGTCGTAGGACGGCTTTAATGCCACCCGTTCCCAGGCGGGTTCCCAGGTCTGGTGGTTTTTGAAGCCATGCTTGAGCAGGCTCCAGAGAGAGTAGTTTTGGCCGCGCATAGTCGCTTGTGGGGAGGTCCAATGAATCTGCGCTCATTGTTGGATTTCCCAGATGCGCGAACTTGCGCCGGGCAGACGCACACTTGCTCAAATCCGACATGATGTCGTGTCTGCTCATGCTCTGGTTTTCCCTGAGAGATGGCGGGCAAGGCCGGTGAATTGCGGGTGCGGGAGGGCTGATTTGCGCTGAGGCTGGCCCGGCGCGTCCACGTGACTGTTGCGCACCTCCGGCGGGGCTGGTGGCATATTGAGGAGGCGGCAACCACGCTGTCCGCCTAGAATTGGTTTGCGGGGCTTGGTCCCTTTTTAACGACCTGAGCGAAACTCAAAATGGACAATAGGTCTTTTAACAACAAGCACTTGGCTGGGTTTCCAGCGGCCAGGTTATACCGCTGACCTTGCGGTATACATTACGTTATGCATCCCCATGAACACCTTCCCAGGTCTCTCGAGAATTGATGATTGCTCCGTCGCGATGGACGGTGGGTCGCTTGGAATTGTTCTCTCAGATGAAACGGGCGCGATCAGTTATTACATGCTGAATCGGTCTGTTGCCGCTATTGGCACACCGGCGTTCAATCAGTTATCGGACGCCAGTGGCCTGCTGGATAAAGTCGCCCAAATTTCCTTGCTGGCGGCATTGGAGAGAATCCTTGCGAAGACGGATATCTCCGATCCATGCTTTGATGTTCTAAAGGAGTTCACCAAATACCTTGGGGACGCAAACAATGCATAACCCTACAGTCAACAGGACTGCCTCCGCGCTGCGCACTCCAGCAGTCTGTTACTTTGAACGTTAGCCTGCCTTGAGTTCCATCAGTTCCAAACTTTGGGTGAAACACATGCGCTACTTGATTGCGTTGGTTCCTTGCATCCTGCTTGCTCTCTCCCAGGCGCACGCGTGTCAGGGTCCTTTCATGGAGGAGACGCTATTTTTTAAGGCCGCTCCCAATCCACCACCTGATGCTGATGTAATTGCAGAGGTGGCCTTGTTGGATGTGTCCGTTTCGGACCTCTCCAAAGGGGAGGCGAAAGCAACGGTCTTGCGCGTTATTGGGCCCGCTACCGGCAGAGTCCATAAAGGCGACATTCTCTCTCTGAAGTTCCTGGTCTCCAGTTGCGGTCCTCATCATCAAAGTGGCGATAAAGGCACTATCTTTGCTAAGGTGGGAACTGACCCAGAAGGTCGCCTTGTGTGGTATCCGTACGGATACCGCGACTATGACGGTATGTTCTGGCCGCCATCTATAAACAAGTGGCGGTGAGTGACATGCGCCTCTGTGTTTCTTCCGTATGCAGCAGGCTGACCCTGCGGTCAACCGGACCTTGCGCATAAAGCCGCGCAAGGCCGATTATCTTGAACGTTAGAGGGCAACGCGCGCCAATTCCTAGCCATTCTGATTCTGTCCTTCTGCTCTCAGGCGAACAGCGCCGTGACGTACAGCGACCCTGATTTCTCGTTGGTCCTTGGCGGGGATTGGGTGCAGGTTCGCCTATTGTTCGCGGAACATGTTGTCTTTCGCTCGGAGGCGCTGGGCTTGCACGTGAAGATCATGGGCATTACACAGCCGGTCCGACCTGAACGCACCCGGCTAGTGGCGACGAAGCTCCTCGAAGAATCGATTCGGCGCGAGCACGCGGCTGCCAAGGCAGGTGTGACCGTCACAATCACGAAGCAGGAGATCTATGCCTTGAGTGACGGCACTGCCGGGACTTACCGGGGGTTTGACAGCTCGGGGCGGTCATTCGTGACGGTGGAGCACACTCGCCCCATCCGGTCGGTATTGATGTTCTTTGAAGCGCCGACGTCGAACGCCGCCAACCTCGACCAAGCGGTTGAAGCGGTTGTTCAAGGACTATCGCAATGAATTGCGATTGCTCAGAGTCGCGAATGGCCCGCCATCTACGAGGCACAGACTGATGCCTAACCCTTCGCCAGAGCGGACCTCCACCGGCGAGGCACGTCCGTCCGCTCAGATGAAACGGTAGGCCGCATGTGACGCCGACCTTCTCGACCATCCGGAGCAAGCTTGTGCGCAGCAAAGCGTCTGTAGTCGCTGTCATTCTGCTGGCGCTGCTTGCCCTTGTGCCATCGATGGCCTGCGCCTGTCTGGAGACGTACAGGCTTTCGCCCCTTCGGATGGTCATCTCGGCCCAGCTGTTTGGGGTACTTTTGATCGCTCTTCTCGCAGTGGCGAGCAATCGCGCGGCCTGGGTTGCTTTGGGCTGCCTGGTTCTCGCCGGCTCTTGGTTCGCGGCCATGCTCGTTGCGGGACTCAGTCAAAGCCTCATAGCTGCGGGCCTGGCAGTGCTTGCTCCTGTCTACTTGCTTGCCGTCCTCGTTTGGTCGCGCAGCAAGGGCGCTAGTGAGGATGCCAATAAAAAGGATGCTGGGAATGCGGCCTAGCAAGTCGATCGACTCGGACATTCCCGCGAAGGGCTTTGCCGGTCTGTGGCCCGCCGGTCATCTTCAACGTTGTGCGTCATGACGGCTGATCCCTTAAATGCGGAGTTGGGGCGCTTTTTCAGCGAGCCTTCAAAATCGGCAAGGGGCTTGGTACCACCAACAGGAATCGAACCTGTATCTAGCGCTTAGGAGGCACTCGTTCTATCCATTGTATGACAGCGGGACGAAATGTTAGTGGGCGCTGCTGCTGCATGCCTTGCAAACGCTGCATCTCAAATTCAGCGAATCCAGCAACTTAGCGTCCGCGTGCTGCTGCGAACGGCTTGCGCTTTTTCGCCTGACAATTTCAACGAATTAGCTGCAAAAAATAGGGTGACAAAGTAGAACTGCGGGGGCAGTATTGTTGCGTCCCCACTGACAAAAACGTGACACTGCCTTATGCAAACAAAACACCCTACCAACTACGGCGGACTGCTGCTGCGCGGCGACTTTTGGCACATGCGCTTCACCATCAAAGGGCAAACAGTCGCGGAAAGCACTCACACCAGCAACCGGCGGGACGCAGAGCGCATTCTTGCCAAGCGCAGGACGGAACTCGTTAATGAGGTAGTGCTTGCGGGCAAGAAGCCAATAAAGCTGCATGACGGCATTGACGCTTTCGTCAAGTCGCGCAGTCACCTACCGTCCGCGCAAGGCTGCGAAAACCACATTCGGTATTTCAAGGCGGCGCCCAATCACTACCTAGACAGGATTACCGACGACGAGCTTGAAGCTGTCATCCTTGCCAAACGAAAGGAAGGCTACGCGGAAAGCACGTTGAAGGTCAGTGTGTCTTACTTCAACGCCATGATTAAGTACCTCGACGACAAGGGGTACACAGTCCGCAAGAAGATGAAGCCAATCAAGCACGATAGCGGCAAGATTGTTTGGCTGACCACGGATGAATTGGCTCGTCTCTACGTCCAGCTTGACCCGCTCCTAAGCAAAGATCCTACCACCCAAGCTCAGAAGCAGGAGAACTTGGACTTGGTCGCACTGCTGTATGAAACAGGCGGCAGGCTCACTGAGATAACCAAGATGCGTTGGAGCCAAGTCGATTTCGCTGCCGGTACTGTCTACATGCGCAGGTTAAAGGGCAGCGTGAGCAACACAATCAACATGACCAGGCGCATGCGGGAAGTCTTTTTGCGAAGGCGGGGGCTAGACAAGGGTGAATTCGTGTTCGATAGCAAAGTGCAAACGGATTCCAACCCCAATAACCGCTGGTTTAACGGGGCAGTGGACCGCGCAGGGCTGGACCAGAGCGAGGGCACCATTACCCTGCACACTCTTAGGCACTCCAAAGCTGTCCACCTGCTTAAGAGGGGGCTGGGACTGCTAGAACTCAAAACGTTCTTGGGGCACAAAACCATCCAATCCACGATGGTCTACGCGCACGTTGTGGAAGACGAAGTTATGAAGAAGGCTGTGCGCATCATGGAAGACGAGGGCGCCGCTGTACCCGAGCCAGCGTAATGAGCGCTTGCAGACCCCCTACGGCTCCCGCAAGGGGCATTGTTGCGCCCGCTTTGGGCAAGGGCTAGGCGTAGCTCACACGCTACCGGTTCGGGATTACACGAAATTCGTGCAAAGGGGTGTGACAACGTAGAACTGCGGGGTCCAATCCTTGATTTAAGAAAGCAGCATCGGCACATTAACTCCTGTTGCAGCCAATATAAGCGCCAGCAACAAACGCATAGCCCTCCCACTAGTACCGTTCTGTGAATGTGTGTTGCTTTGCCATGCGTTGTTAGGAGTTAGACCATGGAAATCCAAGAGAAAGAAGTTACAGCAGCCGTGCCCGCTCGCACCGTCATTCATGTCATTACCGGCCCGAAGCTGACCGCAGAGGAAGTGCTACTGGAGGTGGACAGCATTCGTGATCACGCGACCGCTGACTTTCAGCAGTTCGAAGCAGCTGGCCGCTTGGCGCACATCCAACGCATGTCCGAGTTGTACGAAATCTTCTTCGTTGTCATGCAAGGCGGTCTCAAGACCGATGTGCTGGACAAGATGCGCGCAGTGCTGGGAGACAAGGTGCGGAAGAACACGAAGGAAGCCGCAGTGTTCATTCGCTACACCTTTGCCAAACTCGACGACAAGCAAGTCCACGTTGCCGCAGTGGGACTGGAGTACGCGATGCAGAAGCAAGTTCAACCCGGAAATTACATCGACTGGATCAACAGTTTCAAGGACAGGTGGGAAGGTATTCGCGCTGCTTCGGCCGCTGAGAAGGCGGGCAAGGAGCCGACCGACAAATCCAAGCTGTGGGAACTTGGTATGGACTGGGCGCGAGGTGCGGAAGCTGTGGAGACGATCAACTTGCGTGACGCATGGGACGAAGCCGAGGAAGCGCGCATCTACGTCGCTACGGCCAATGGTGACGACACTGCTGCCTTGAAGCCTATGCACCTAAAACCCGAGCGCGTGCAAGCTGTCCTGGCCATTTACGCTACCGAGGTGAAGGAGCGCAACAAGGACAAGACTGCTACCAAGCGCGTTCTGTCTGACTCCGAGCAAAAGGTGAAGCGCAACTACGAAGCCAAGCTGGGTTACAACAAGCAATTGGTGGACGAGCACCTGTTCAACATCAAGCAGTTCAAGGACGAACAAAAGTTCACTGAGCTTGAAGCTGAAAAGGGCAAGCTCGCAATGGTCCGCGCAGAGACGAAAGTTATTCGGTTGTCGCTTGCTGCATTCGACAGCACGGAGATGGACGATGCCGCAGAGTAAATCCAAGTTCGAAGCTGAGCGCGAGCGCGACGCGGACCTTCGTAAGCGCATGAAAGCAGCCTACGGGCGTATTGGCGAGGAGTGCTGTGACGTTGCCGAATACATCGCCTCGACGCGGAGGGACGGTGGCACCGATGATGGAATCGGCAACGGTTTCCGCTGCATCACCATGCGCTACCGGCGTCTGTTCAATCGACAGGTGTTCATCGAAGAATGCCGTAAGCCGGACTAGGCGGCCGACCAAGAAGCCCCTTAATAGGGGCTTTTTCCTTTCCTCAAGAAAGAACAATGCATGTTGTGCTGCCTCGTTCGTCCGTAGTATTCATCTTTTCGTGGACATGCGACTAATTCAAAGTCCACGCAGACCTCTCTCGACAAGCGCAGGGCCGCTAGTGATAGTGCTTGATCATGGACATGCCGGTGAGCATTGCTGTTTGGCCAGCTGCTGACGGCATTTCTGCATCACCTCATCTGTAGTGGTAACCTCTGCGCATCCGTCTCAATACAAACAAAGATGCGCACTTTTCTTGAAGCCTGCCTACACACCGACGCCGCGAGATACAACTACGGGATAACCCACGGCATCGTTTCAGGTGCCGTCACTTACGTTCACCGAGTTCTTGACAGTATCGATCAGCAGCTGGAACAGGGGGCGGACGCGAAGCTCGCAGAACTGGTTGAGCTTGCGAACTTGTCCGCGATCATTGGTAACCTCTTTCGCACCGGCATCGTCAAGTCCTCCGACAACAGATTCAAGTCAAACCTGCCGCACACCTATCCTGATCTGCTTGCGAACCACGCCGACTGCGTTGACTTTGAGATCAAGGTCGCTCTTGAGAACAACAAACCCAAGGGCCATTTAGTAAAGCCCGGGCCTCACCTCACAATTAGGTACGTTCTTGCCGATCACGAGGGGAACTACAAACGTGGGAAAGAGAACCGGGGTAACGTCCCTTGGATCTGGGAAGTTCGAGTCGGCGCGCTGACGGAAGCACACTTCAACTTCAGCAATACGGATGGCGACTCGGGAAAGACCGCCGTCATCAATGCAGCCGGAATGAATGCCTTGTCAGTCGTCTACTTCGACAAGGACCGGTGCCCGCTCGTCCGAGGGCTCGCTTAGGCAGTCATGGATTTGCTGGGCGATGACTTGCCCAAGGCGTGGCGGCACGGCGTTCCCGATTTGCTTGATTACCTGCGCACTCGTGCCCTTAAACACAAACGTGTCCGGAAAGCTTTGGAGGCGAGCGCCTTCTCGAGGCGTCAATGCCCGATCCTGATGCGGATGAATGCAACGATTCGAAGACGGATGCACAAAGTTGACCGTGATGGTGGTGCTCGGTCTGTTTGCGTCAAGTCGGCTGTAGCAAGAGCTGAATCCGCTCGTAACCATGCCCTCGGGCAAGTCGGCAATCGAACTGCCAGAGTGGCGAATGATCTCAAGCATCTTCGGTGAATGCTTCGTGGCTCGATGCCATGTCAGGGCAGCGGCTCCGTCGCGGATCGCACGTTGATACTCCGTCGTGTTTGCACTCGCACGGTATTCCGTGCACTCCTCACCGGAGGCGACTGCTGGTAGGTCCGCGATGGCTTCGTCAAGAGTCACCGCCGGCCTCTGCAGACCGTTAAAGAGCGGGTCTGCTCTTAGTAGCTCAGAACGCCGACCTGCCATGCTCCTGTAGTCCGAGTAGTGGGTCGGTCGAGGCCATACAAAATCCACTCCAATTCGGTTCCCGACGATAACGACACGCTCGCGGTTCTGGGGGACTCCGAACATTGACGCGTTCACAATCCGCCACGACAGGCGGTAGCCAGCCTCAGTAAACGCGTCAATGATGGCATCCAGTTTCTTACCTCCCTCGTGGGTCACAAGGCCGACGACATTCTCGAAGACGAACCACTCAGGGCGCAGGCTTGTGAGCATCAGCACGTAGCTCTCAACTAGGCTGTTGCGCGGATCCTGCTCAGTCAGCGTCCGGAAGGGTCGAATAGACGAGAAGCCTTGGCACGGTGGCCCCCCGACGACGACGTCAATTGGCCCTGTTAACTCCACTAGCTTCTGCGGATCAATTTGTCGGATGTCCCCAGCAAAACCATGAGCATGAGGATGGTTCGAAGTAAACGTGTTGACTCGGTCCTGCAACAGGTCAATACCTCCAACCGTAACGAATCGACCGGTGCGCTCAAATCCGTAAGACAAGCCTCCCGCGCCGCAGAACAGGTCAAGAACAGTCCGGCGCCGATCACCGCCGGGCCTGGGCGCAGCTGGGGATGACACCCTGAACTCGCCTTGCTTGCTTGTCGTGTAGCCCTCGCCAGGCGTTGCGATAACCCTGAAAGCCTCGTGCATCGAGCGCACGCGTTGGATTGGGGTGTTCAGCTCTTTGGACAGGCGAGCCGCAACTCCTTCATCGAGTTCTGCAAGCCCTCGCTCCAACAGTTTCAGTTGTTCAAGCGAGATATCAACTGCCTTGGCCAAGTCTGAAAGGCGCAGCTTAGCTTCCTGCCTAAGGACTCTCAAGCCACCTTGTTGCTTCGTCATGTGTTCAGTCTTCGTGTTCATTTCTGCTTGGATTCCATCTTCGTCGGCCGAGCCTTCAATGTCCTTGACTCTGGCTCGCTTCCTGCCTTCCCAGTACCAACATATGTCGAGGCTGACTTGACGAACCAGTCCTTGAGCGTCAGTCCCTCCCCGATCAGCGTCGCGTACAACTGCCGCTTCAGGTCGGGCTCGACTTCAAGAACGATTCTTCCGCTGGGACCGATGCTCATTGGGTACTCCTATGCAGGGCGTGTAACATGACTTATGTTACATGACATGCCCAGCGAAGCCGTGCTCGGACGCGGTATGCATCTACAGGCGAATCGGAACGCCTATGACATTGCCTCGACCATACTTAGCTTCCAGCAGCGACTTGGCAGCCATCGGGTTCGGTGCATCTACATGTGCCCAGACAATCATTGGCCCAATGCCGCCCGATTTGGCGACCCGCACGTTGCACCTGTACCTGTTCATTTTTCTCCCTCCCTCACTTCTTCTTCGAGAAGCCAGCACGCAACGCGCCACTGGCCTGCTCGATCTGCGCATCCAGTTCGCCCGCATGTACAGCGTCCTTGACAGACTCTAGCGCAGCAACGAGTTCGTCCACGCTGCCGACTTCGATGGCGTTCTTGCCCTTGGCGAGTTCGATCGGCTTCGATCCGTAACGCACAGCCAGCATCAGCTTTCCGTTCGCGGCCTTCCACCACCACTGCTTTACGCGGGTAGCGATCTCGATCTGCTTGCGAGAACCAGACTCGGAATCTTGAATGAACTTCACACGCGTTGCTGCGTACGTGTTTCCAGCAATCGCCGCTTTTGCTGCAGCGATTTGGTGCTCAATTTTCCCAGTCAGCTTAGCGCGACGCAGAACCATCGGCGACCGCTTCTCCGCGTGAGCCGCTACAAGTTTCAGTTTAGCCAGTGCACTCATTTCCTACTCCAGTTGTTTAACGTGTAGGACAAGTGTGCTTTCGGTCTGCGCAAGAGGTCGACCGGAATTTGCCATGTTTTTTGGGGGCAAAACCAAAGAATCCGATAAGTACATGTGGGAGAACTCACATGACAAGCACACGACAACTAGCAGCATTGCAGACGGCTTACAGGAACATGGTCTATCCATACGCACCGCATCTCACGACTGCAGTCACACTTACGTTGAAGTTGAACGCAGGCATTCGCGTCGCCAGATTCGACAATGTCGCAGGCGAGTACTTTGAGTTTCGTCAGCAGCTCACTGATGAAATCATTTCAAGCACGTTACGTCGCTTCGTCTGCAAACTGACCCACTACCTATACGGTAATGACGCGAAGCATCCAAACAAGAGGCACTGGGCGAAGCCACTCGTAATCGCTTCGATTGAAGGGCGACAGACAGGCAAGCGACCTCACCTGCATGTGGCGATAGGCAATGTTCCTGCGGATAGGCAAGCTCAGATCGGCGACTACATTGCGCGAGCCTGGAGCGACTGCGACTTCGGCAACAAGCATCTGTGCATCAAGCCGCTTTCCAACAGCTTTGGCTGGTTGGACTACATGACGAAGGAGATCGGATATGCCGACACCGACGTGCTTGCGGTGGAGCACTTGAGCATCCCAGAGATCAGCCAGCGAAGCATCTGAACAGAACGTCGTTTGCGCAAAGGTTGATCGAACAATTTGGTTGAGGGGGAAAGCCGTAAGGGCTTTAATAGCGAAGCCATAGGTGAATCGTTCACGCAGAGACATCATGAAGCACGCGGTAGCTGAGACGTGAATGATCGCAAAGGGGGCAGCGGGGCGCAAAAGCACGCTACAGCACGCAGGCCCAGCGTTCTGAACGCTCGGGTAGCGAGAAGCTGGGAAGCACGCTTGTAGGGCGTTTAAATGCGTCCCACACAAAGCGTGGGACTTAGACAACACGGATAAATACCAAAGCGAATACGCATTAGCTGTGGTTTCGCGCGCATCTCATTGATTTCCTTAAGAAAGGACGCCTCGGCATGTTCCGGTCGCCCAAAGCGATCAAAGAAAGCACACTAGAACGCATGAAGTTCATTGTTTTATTGGAGGGACGGGGACATGGGGCAAGCAAAAACGTTGAGTGAGCGCGAGCTGAGGCGGGTATTGGATTTCGTTGCGAGTCACAGGCATGCTGCGCGCAACAGGGCGATGGTCATGTTGACGTATTACGCGGGTCTGCGCGTCGGCGAAGTAGCCGCGCTCAAGTACGCCGACGTTGTCGCTGCAGATTCCACGATAAAGCATGAATTCCTCCTAACAGCGGAGCAGACGAAAGGAGGGCATGCGCGCATGGTGTTCATCGGGGACAAGTTGCGGAAGGAACTTGCTGCATACGTCAACACGCTCAAGCGGTACGAACAAGACCAGTTGCCGCTGTTTCGCACACAGAAGCGTGACGGCTTTTCAGCCAACACCCTGTGCCAGCACTTTCACTGGCTTTATCAGCGCGCGGGGCTAGAAGGGGCTTCCAGTCACTCCGGCCGACGTACCTTCATCACGAATCTTGCCGCAAAGGGCGTTGGGGTTCGCGTCCTAGCCGCGCTTGCAGGACATCGCAGCATTTCTACCACTCAAGCGTATATCGACGTCAACGACAACATGAAGCGGGAGGCGGTTGAACTCGTGTTCTAGCCTCCGAGGGCATCTACAATTGAACAAGTGCGGCCATAGCACAACGGATAGCGCGCGCCCCTCCTAAGGGTGAGATAGAGGTTCGATTCCTCTTGGCCGCACCACTGTATATATCATCAGTGAATGCAGATTTGGATTTGTTGCAAGCGGTGTGACAAATCCCTGACAGTCGCAATTCTGCAGACGTAAAGCACTGTTTCTAAAGGGTTTTTTTGCTCCACTGTTCTATCCATTGAACTATGGCGGCACTTCTCGGGGAGAAGCCGTGATTGTATTCGGTGGCGGGAGCCAGTTCCGGGCCACCGGAACCGGCCTTAGTCGTAGGGCACGGTGAAGATCAAATCCACCGCGCTTTGCTGGCCGGCCTGGGCGCGCACGGTGAAGCGTTGCGACAGGTCGTAGAACACGTACAGGGTGCCAAGTGCGCCCGAGATGGTGCGTTCGTAGGCCGCGTAAAAATTGCGTGAAAACCGTTTGCCCAGGGTCAGGGCGCTTTCGGTGGTGCTGCCGTCGGTGTTGCTGGATGCACCGCGGTAAGACAGCTCATCGAGGCCCAGCGAGGCGGCCAGGCCGCCCGACATGCCGCCTCCGCCTTTGCTGCCCAGCAGGGCCAGGGCCGCCTGTTGCAGCATGGCGGCCTCGGCGCCGCCGGAGGCGGAGGAGCGCCCCACCACCAGCCAGGAGAGTTTTTCGGCGTCGGGCAGTTCGGGCTGGGCATATAGGCGCACGCGCGGCAGCAAGGCGGTGCCGGTGATCTGCACGCCCACACGCTGGGTGAGGTTGGGGCGAATCGCCAGGATGTCGAGGGCCGGGTTGTCAATGGCGCCGGTAAAGCGCAGCATGCCCTGCTCCACGTCCAGGCGCTGGCCGTAGGCGCGGTACTGGCCGCCTGCCGTGTTGATGGTGCCGTTGAGCCGGGGCTCGCGCAGGTTGTCGCCGCTCAGGGCCAGGGTGCCGCGCACGCGTGTGTCTATGCCCTTGCCCTGGATGCGGAAGTCGCGGCCCAGGTCCAGCTCCACGGCCAGCTTGACGGGGCGCGCGTCGCGGTCGGTGGTGTCGGCGCTGGTCTGCGCGGGCGCCTTCTGGCCGGCCGCCGCGCCGCGTGTGCTGCGCACCACCACGTCGTCGCCGAGCTGGGGCGTGCCTTCGTCGGGCAGGATGATGCGGGCCTGGTCGACCAGCAGCTTGCCGGTGAGTTCGCTTTGGACACCCTTGAGGCCGGCCTGTATGTCGCCGGAGACGGTGATCTGCCGGTCCGTGCGTATGCTGGCGCGCAGGCGCTCGATTTTCGCGCTGAGTTGCACCTGCGGCTTGCCGTCGACCCAGCCGGCTTCGCCCTGCGCCGTGAGTATGCCGCCCGTGCCCTTGTCGCCCGCGCCTTGCAGCGTGAACTCGTTGATGCGCATGCGGGTGCCGTCGAGTTTGGCGCGCAGCCGGCCGTTGCCGAATTCAATGCCGTCGACCACCGAGCGCAGCGCCAGGTCATCGGCCTGCAAATCGCCGGCCAGTTGCGGCGCGGCGCGTGTGCCGCTGATGGCGACGTCGGCGCCCAGTGAGCCGCGCAGCCGCCAGCCGGGCGGCGCGAGCACCGACCACACGCCTATGCGCGGCAGCTGTGCGCGCAGCTGGCCGGCCAGGGGCGCATCCGCGGGCCAGAGCCAGCCGCCGCCGGCCGCGGCGGGCGCGCGCGCCAGGCGTGTGCGCAGCTGGCCCTCGGCCGTGCCGGCGCGCTCGCTGTCCCAACGCAGGGCCAGGGTGACGGCTTCGCCTTCGCTTTGCAAGGAGAGCCGCGCTTCCTTGACGCCGGCCGCGACGCGCGCCGAGGTGCCTTGCGCGGTTTCGGCCTGTACCGTGATGTCGCCGCTGCTGCGCGCGAGGCTGGCTTTGAGGCGCAGGGTATCGCCCAGCGTGGCGTCCCAGTCGCCGTCCAGCAGCAGGGTGCCGCCCAGGCCGGCGCCGGCCATTTGCGGGCCGGCGAACAGTTCTATCCAGGCCAGGGGCAGGCCGCTGAGTTTGCCGGCGGTGACAAGTTCGCGGCCCGGGCGCCAGCGCAGCGGCTGCCAGGCGAGTGTGGCCTGCGAGGGGGTGGAGGCGCCCGAAGCGCCCGAAGCACCCGAAGCCGGTGCGATCAGCAGCGCCTCGCCGGCGCCGCTTTCAAACGCGCCGCCGTTGCGCGCCGGTGTCCATTTGAGCGGCACGCCGCCGCGCGTCTTGAGCTGCCAGGCGCCTGTGCCGAGCGCGGGGTCTTGCACGCCGAGGCTCAGTTGCTGCATCAGGCCTTGCCAGGGCGATTCGGCCAGCGGCGTGCTGCGCGCCGCACCACCTCGCCCGCCCTGGGCCGCGAGCTGCAATGTGTAGCGGCGCGTGCCGGCTTCCAGGCGGCCCTGGGCGTTGAGCTGGGCCTGGCTCAGGCGGCCCGAGAGGGTGGCCTGCAAGGCGCGGACCTTGAAGGCCTCGGTATCCGCCGCGGCCATGCGCCAGTCGAGGGAGGGCAGCTCCAGCCGCGCCTGCAAGTCCGGGTCCTGCCAGCCGCCTTGCCAGCTCGCCTGCAGTTCGGCGCTGCCGGTGGCCGCGGCGGATTTCAGCGCGCCTGGCATGCCGGGCAGCTTTTGCAGCCAGCGCAGGGCTTGGGCCATGTCGCGGCCGCGCAGGCTGAGATCGCCCTTGCCACTCGCGGGACGCAGCTCGCCTTGCACCTGGGCGTCCAGCCCGGGCGCGCTGAGCACCAGCTTGCCTTTGCCGGCTTGGGCCGCGGGTTGGGCCTCCAGGTTTCCGTTCAGTTCAGCATCGTCGCTGCGCACGCGCAGGGCCGAAAGCAGCAGCGTGCCGCCGGCTTGCTCGCCATTCCAGCTGCCGCTGGCGCTGGCGTCGCGCAGCCGCAGCGCGCCCAGGGGGTTGTTCTTCGCGGCCGCATCGTTGCGCGCCGCCTGCAGGTTGGCCTCAAACGCAATGGCGGTGCCTTGGCTGTGGGCCTGGGCCTTGCCGTCCAGCGGCAGCGGCGCGAGCTGGCTGTGCAAGAGGGCGGGGTTGACCTGTTGCAGGCTGGCCTGCATTTTCCAGGCGGGGGTTTTGGCGCTGGCGGGCGAGGCAGGCGCATCGGCCCATTCACCGCTGGCCAGCAGTTCGCCGCCGCCCAGCCTGGCCTTGAGTGTGCGCACCAGGGCCGCGCCGCCGCGCCATTCGCCCTGGGCGTCTAGGCGCTCCAGCGGCAGCTTGTGCTGGTCCCAGGGGCCGGGCTGGCTGTTGCTGAGCTGCAGCTGCAGGCCCCATGCGGAAACGGATGACACCGGTGCGCTGTCCGCCGGCCGCACGCTGGCGCTGCCTGTGAGCTGGGTTTGCGGGCCGTCAGGCCAGAAGGCGGCGACGTCGAGGTCGCGAAAGCTCGCATCGGCCTGCGGCAGCGGCTGCGCGGCCCAGGGCATGACACGGGCCGTGGCGCTGGCCTGGGGCCGGGGCTGGTTTTTTTGCGCGGCGGCATTCTGCATCTGCAGCTCGGCTTTGAGCAGCAGTTCGGTGAGTGGGCCGCTGGCTGTTGCCTTGAAGGCCAGTGGCACTTTGGTCTTGCCGCCGGGCAGGGCTGCATCGAGCGCGCCGTTAAGGCTGGCATCAAGCTGCAGCTTGCCGTGCGCGGCCAACGTGGCCTTGCCGCTGTAACGGCCTTGCGCGACCTGCGCGCCCAGCAGTTCAAGCTGGTGCGAGAAGCCGTTGAAAGAATAATTTCCGCGTATGCCCGATGCGGAAAATTCCGCGCCGCCATGCCACTGAAATTGCCCGACGGAAAAGCCTTCGAGCAGCACCGGCAGCGGCAGCCCGAGCGCCGAGGGCGGCACCGAGGGCTCGGTGGAGGGCGGGCGCTGGTCGTCGACCCGCACGCTGGCGGCCGCCAGGCGATTGACCTTGAGTGTGCCCTGCAGCAGCGACCAGGGTTGCCAGGCCAGCGTGAGCTCGCGCAGGTCCACACGCAAGCCGTTTTGTTGCCAGACCAGTTGCTCAATGCGGCCGCCGGCGCGCAAGGAGCCTGTGACGCCTTCGGCGCTCAGCGGCTGCGAGCGCGCGATCCAGCCCAGCGCGGTGGCCAGCGAGCCATCGGTGCCGGCCCACCACCAGGCGCCGCCCGTCGCGGCGACGGCCAGGGCCACGACGCTGCCCGCGGCCCAGGCCGCGGCGCGCAGCCGGCGCCGCGGCGGGCGCGAGGGCGATTCGGCTTGGGTGGGTGTGGTGGAGGTATCCATCAGAAAACAAATCCCACGCTGACGTGCAGGCGCAACTGCTTGGCTTTGACGCCGTAGGCCACATCCATCTGCAGCGGGCCTATGGGGCTTCGCCAGCGCACGCCTGTGCCTATGCCGACGGAGGGTTTCATGTCCTTGGGGTTGTCGGCCACGGCGCCCGCGTCGATGAAAAAAGTGTTCTCCCACTCGCTGGGCCGGCCGTCACGCAGCAGGGGGCGCTGGTATTCGACGCTGCCCACGGCCATGTAGCGGCCCGGCCCGATCACGCCGTTGTCCAGCTTGATGCCGATGTCGCGGTAGCCGTAGCCGCGCACCGTGGTGTCGCCGCCGGTGCGAAACAGCAGGGTGCCGGGAATGCGGGCGGAGTCTTTCGCCATCACCGCGCCGCCCTCGGCGCGCATCGCGATGCGGCCGCGCTCCAGCGGCACAATGCCCAGCCAGCGGCCAACGGCGCGTGTGAAGGGCAGGTGCTGCGTGCCCATGGTGCTGCCGCCGCCGAGTTCAAAACCCAGGCCGTAGCCCTTGTTGGGGAAGGGCAGGCTGTCGAAATAACGGCCGGTCCAGACATAGTTGACCGACAGGGCCGAGCCGTCGCCGATGTCTGCGGCGCTACTGTTGAGCTGGCCGCTGCCGCTGACGCTGGCCCTGTCGTACTGCACATACATATTGCGGTCTATGCGCTCGCCGGCCTGGGTGCGGCCAAAGCGCAGGCGGCTGGAGCGCGTGACCAGGTCGTCATCGTCGACACGCTCGGCGCGCGCCAGCGCCACCCAGCGCCAGTTGGACTCGTCGGGAATGGAGGTCCATTCGGTCTGCGCATAAGGCGCCTTCTTTTCGAGCTGCAGCTTGGTGACGGCGCGCCAGTTGGTGCCCGGCACGCGCTGGTGGGTGTGCTCGACGGAGGCGCGCGGGCCGCTGTCGGTGGTCACGCCCACGCCCAGGATGACTTTTTGCAGCTTGGCCTCGCGCACCTGGACCTGCACGGGCGCGGCGTTCGGGTCGCTTTCGGGATCGACAAAGATATAGGCCGAATCGAAGTAGCCGCTGGAGGCCAGGCGCAGCTGTGCCTCGTTCAGCTGGTTCTGGTCGTAAGGCGTGCCCGGCGTCAGGCGCGCCAGGCGCGGCACCAGCACCGGGTCGTAGCGCTCCACGCCGCTGACCTGCAGCGGACCCAGGCGGTACAGCGGGCCGGAGTCCAGCTTGAGGCTGAGTGCCGCGCTGTTGGTGGGCGCGTCCACGTCGGCCA
>Ga0209025_1003102_pt1 | contig 16292 bp, 14 predicted proteins | sample AraplaMF_Col_mLB_FD_184256 | JGI IMG/M metagenome (GOLD analysis project Ga0209025, IMG submission 184256) | Arabidopsis root microbial communities from the University of North Carolina, USA - plate scrape MF_Col_mLB (SPAdes) (version 2) | ecosystem: Host-associated > Plants > Roots > Endosphere... | reverse complement strand
AGACCTTTAATGTTTAAAACTTGGTTATTCATAATATCAACCACCTGACGTTAGAGTTTAAAATCCATTATCTGATTGAATTTATATTTGTAGGAATAAGCATTTGAGAAATAGATCTCAAATGCTTGTTAAATTATTTACCACTATTTTTTCTTTCAGGAATAAAACTAGAAAGGAAAATTGCAACAATTAATGCAAGACTCAAGTTTTCAGTATTATCAATCACTAAACCGTTTTTCCATTGATATATAAAGGATATCAATATTATAAGTATAGCGATTCCAGCCGTATATCTTACTACTTTTTGCTTAGTTCTCGTTTCTTTTGTGTTCATATGTATCCCTCTTTCTTATTTATTAGGTAAAGTTTGCAGCATTGTTATTCCTTTAATGGAATGCTGTCTGTTTAATCCATTGTAAGACTATTAAAGGCATTACGATTTTTTTGAAATCAAATGACAACTGAACTTGTTCTTCTAATTCTCCGTGTATATGCAAATTCTTTTGTAAAGCTAACATACACTCTGTAGTTTGCTCTTTTAACCTTTGATACATAAATTCTTTTGAATGCTGGATACTTTCGTTTTGGTTTATCATATATCCGATAGCTATTGGTCCTTTTTGTTTACCTATTTTCGCTCTCAATTCTTGAATATTTATATCCTTTAAATGAACAAAATAATCATTATAAAAATCAATTGAATAAGCACCTGATGTCGATATACCAGTTACAATATTCGGTTGAAAAACTAATAGAATAGGTACTAAAGCTGTAAATGTTTGATTGTGAAATGATTCATATAGAATTTGAGCTAACGTATTCATATGAATCAATGGTTTAACTAGACTAACTATTTCTTTTTGTGATGCTTGTTTATTCAATGGGTGTTTATAAACATGATATGGCAATACTTCACATTCATTTGAACAGATTTTTAAATATTGATTATTTTCCTTACGCTGATTCAAATGATAGTTTATATTGTCCATCATATTTGCAGAACGTTTTGTCTCTAGTATCAGAATAACCACACCTCCTTGCTGTTTGACTTTCTGTACTTAAAATATACTTGTTAATTTATGTTAATAACAATTAGTAAAATTCCATTAAAATTTAGGCGAATAATCACTCGTTTTAAACTTGTTATTTTACTTATTTTAAAATAGTAGGAATCAATTAATTTCTAATCTATATAAATACAAATTAAAAAATCAACATAGAACCTTCTTTATTTTGAGTCGGGCGAGAGCATCTGGCTATGTATAGAAGTGGTTAGGGGCCTTGTCTGCCACATGCAAAGTTTAAAATAAAGGAGAATGCAAGGAAGCGGTTTTGCGTAGACGAATACATAAAAAATCCCACTTAAAGCGTGGCTTAAGTGGGAGAGAGTTGACTCAATATTTTAAGGTATTTTGCTGACATTTTATATGCACGATTATCATAAAAATAGTTTCCTAGTTCAGTAGCGAGTTCGCGAACTAAAGGATATTGTTTCTTTTCTAGGCCCATTTCAATTGCTTTTTGCATATTTTTCTCGTATCCATAATAATCTCCTCTTAGTTTAGATACTTTTCCTCTAAGTCCAAGGATATTAACATACGCGTGTGGCATATCAGCAATTGATAAAATTTCTAATGCATCATCCATCAGTTTATTAACAGTTTTCCAGTCTTTAGATTCTATATAAATCTCTATTAGGCTCCTTAATGCATATATTTTTTGAGCTTGATCTGGATAGAGGTTGCTAGTCTGTAAACTTTTTTCATAATATTTAATGGAGTTAGTATAATCTTTTAATCCTTGATAAATTTTTCCGTAATTATATGCAATCAAAGGTAAATACATAGGGCTATTGCTAGCCTCTGCTTTAGTTTCCGCTTGTTTTAAGGATTCAAGAGCTTTCTCGGATAGATTATCTTTTTGATATTGTAGTGCAATGATTATGAGAATGTTTATTAGTTGATTTTCTATATTTAATTTTTCATACAATCTGTACGCTTTTTTAGCATACAAGCGACTAATGCTTTGATCCTTATAAAGACTTTGGCTTGATAGACTTAGGTTATAATATATATCAGCGTGCTGCTTAGTTTCTTCTAGACCAAGTAAGCTCTCTGTCTTCATAGTAATTTCATGTGCAGCCATATAGTCTTGTTTATTATAAAAATAATGACTTCGAGCCATTAAATAATATATAAAATCTTCGGTATATTGAGGATTCACTTGATTTGGAATGACTTGTGAAGCCTCATTTACAATTGGTGCTACATGTAATAAGTTATTATTTCGAGAATGATAGTATATTAAAACACCATAAGCCTTTAATAATAAAAGAATAGGGTCTATATCACGCACATACAGTTCTAAGAAAGATACGTCTTTTTCATTAATCACATTATCGTTTTTATACCTATTACATATTTCAAGAATCTTAGGTTCCATATCGTCATTATTTCCATCGACAAGAAAATTGTATTCAACATCTAGCTTTTCAGCAATCTTTTCTAAAAAAGAAGTTGAAGGCTTAATCTGTCCATTTTCAATTCTACTTAAATAAGTTATAGAGCAGATCCCGGATACTAGTTCTCCTTGCGTAAATTCTTTATGTATACGTATTTGTCGAATACGTTCACCAATGTTCATATCTCCATCCCCTCCTTTGAATGGCCTGCTTTGATTATTTTAGGAGCAATATTATAAAATATTTTGTGTAAATGATTAAAGACGCAAAAAAGGAAGCCCTTTGCTTAATAGAACTGGGTTATATACAAAATCCACAGAAAAGAGGCCCTCCTATGAAGCCGCTTACATCAAAAATCATCGAAGCACTAGTCTAAAAACAAGATATTACAAAGGGTTCGTATATTTGACTATAGAGCTATTGAATCTACCGAATTTTCAATGGCTATTTTCAAATATTTTGCTGACATTTTATAAGCACGATTATCATAAAAATAGTTTCCTAGTTCAGTAGCGAGTTCATGAACTAAAGGATATTGTTTTTTTTCTAAGCCCATTTCAATTGCTTTTTGCATATTTTTCTCGTATCCATAATAATCTCCTCTAAATTTGGATATCTTCCCCTTAAATCCGTATAGTTGAACATGAGCGAAAGGTACATCAGAAATTGTTAAAAAATGAAATGCCTCATCCATAAATGTATTAACAGTTTTCCAATTTTTAAGTTCTATATGAATCTCTATTAAGCCTCGTAACATGTATATCTTTTGGTTTTTTTGAAAGAGAAACTCACTCAGTTGCAAACTTTCTTCATAGTATTTAATAGCATTAGTATAGTCTTTCAAGCCTTGATAAATTTTTCCGTAGTTATATGAAATTATAGGTAAATACATAGAATTATAATTATTTTTCACTCCAAGTTCTGCCTGCTGTAAGGTTTCGAGAGCTTTGTCATATAATTCATCTAACTGATACAGTATTACAAGCATTAAAAGAGTATCTATTACTTTATGCTCTATATTAAATTTTTTGTACAATCTGTATGCTTTTTTAGCATACAATCGGCCAATACTTTTATCTTTATAAAGCCCTTTATTTACGTGACATAGATTATAATATATATCAGCGTGCTGCTCAGTTTCTTCTTGGCCAAGTAGGCTCTCTACCTTCACATAAATTTCATGTGCAGCCATATTGTCTTGTTTATTATAAAAATAATGACCTCTAGCCCTTAAATAATATATATACTCTTCAGTATACTTAGGGTCTACTTGATTTGGAATGACTTGCGAAGCCTGATTTATAATTGGTGCTACGTGTAATAAGTTATCATTTCGAGAATGATAGTATATTAAAACACCATAAGCCTTTAATAATAAAAGTATAGAGTCTATATCACGCACATACAGTTCTAAGAAAGATAAGTCTTTCTCGCTTATCACCTTATCGTTTTTATACCTATTACATATTTCAATAATCTTAGGTTCCATATCGTCATTATTTCCATCGACAAGAAAATTGCAATCAACATCTAGCCTTTTTGCGATCTTTTCTAAAAAGGAAGCTGAAGGTTTAATTTGTCCATTTTCAATTCTACTTAAATAAGTTATAGAGCAGATCCCGGATACTAGTTCTCCTTGCGTAAATTCTTTATGTATACGTATTTGTCGAATACGTTCACCAATGTTCATATCTTCATCCCTTTCTTTGAAATTATTTTAGGGCGATATTATAAAAATAAAACCAACATTATCTATCATAATATTTGTATTGTTTTATATGTGGGCAATAAAAAACATTGTATATTTCCTTATATATATCAATACAACACAACTGTAACTAATTACTTTAATTATTAATAATTTATTTGGATGCATATGGAATTTGTATGCCTGATTTACTAAATCCGTTATCCTCTCTCTGCTACTTACATTACTATATTATACCAATTATCTGATGCTCACGCCTAACATAATTCACTTTTCGATATGATTCAGTTCAGCGGATCAACTACTTGCATGTCGAATATCATCGAAAGATATTTATAGCGTGTCGAATCGCCGATATATTTTAAAGAGCGGTCGATATATCGTGAAAAGCGCCGATATATTGCAAAGAACGGTCGATAACGGAAATAAAAAGAGTGAAATCCTGCATAATCTCAATACTGGATTTCGCTCAATCTTTTCTATATATAATCAGAATGGATTCTAAAGCTATTGAAATTTTTCCTACAGCTGTTTTTATCCCGCATGAACGTGCAGTAAGACCCACCTCATGATGAAAAGAGAAGCGAGGAAGATACGTGGAGGATAACTGCTCATAAAAGCCAGATTGGGCTGGCATTCCATCAGTGAGGAATGCAATTAACTCCACTGATGGAAGTTTCACTTTAATAAGAAAACATGTAAGCAATTAATACTCCACTAAGCTGGATACAGGAACTTCTTGTTCATTATTTGGTTCATTAAGAGGGTAAATTCTAGCTGTTTCGTTCGTTTCATCTACATTTTGAATATAGATTTGCATTCCGTTGTAAGTTACATTCGCCATAACCGGTGAAGCGGCAATCTCTTGTGCACGTTGTTTATTCATGATGATAAACCTCCCTTTTCGTTTAACAATAATAATATGGGCTGCCGCTCCCTTAAATATTCTGGTGAATTCACATTAAGTAAACAAGAAGAGAACTTGAAAAGTATAGTTGCTTAATGAACAGAAAAAACGTAGTTTGATTTTTTTCATCAAACTACGTTTTTTCATTCGATTTATAGGTCTATTTACTTTGTAATAGATGAATTGGTTTAGCTGATAACGATTGTTTTGCTGCGATCCAAACAACAATTGCTGTTGTGATTACAGATAACAAGATGCCCAAAATAGACCAAGTTATATTAATTTTCATTGGCATTTGGAATAAGAATCGTAAAACAACACCAGAAAAAGCTAAAGCAACTCCAGCCCCAACGAATCCAGCTGACAAGGAAATAATCGTATTTTCTAATAAAATGGACTTCATTAAATTACCCGAAGACATACCAACTGTCTTCATAATCGCTACATCCCGAGTTTGTTGTAGTAAGCGAATGACCACTTGATTTCCAATTGTCAAAACAGCGGTTAAAAATGCTAATGACGCTACGATAGAAAAGAACGTACTTTGCATTTTAATGATATATTGTAGACTATCGATTGCTGTAGCGGAAATAGAGTAAGCCATTGCTGAATTAGGAAGTTTATTGTTTAACTCTGCTAGAATCGTATTCGTTTGTTTTGGATCACTATCTAATGAATAGGTAATGCGATTTGGCTTTCCATATGTAGCTAATGTTTTTGTTGGAATACGAATACCTACCGTTTTTACAATACCGGATTTAAAGAAACCGACAATTTCACAATTCACTAATTCGTTTCCTATTTGAATATCAACTGTATCACCTGTTTTTACCCCCAGCTTTTTATAACTATCCAACAGGATTGCTTTTTTCCCTCCTGCATCAGCCGATGTTAAATCGCGCCCTTCAGATATGGTATATGCTTTGGAAGTATGATCTGTATCTATGCCTTCTACTGAAATTTTAGTTGAACTAAAAAATTTATCTTCTTTTACTTTTTGAGAAAATTTAGTTACGGCTTCTTCACCGTTAATATTTTGAAATCTTCCATCTAGTTGGTAACCTTTTTTCCATACCTTAATTTCCTTCATCGATTGAATTTGTTTTTCTACTTTTTCTTCATCATTAACTGAACTTGTAATAAGGAGATTTCCCATTGCCTCTTTTTCTAATTGCCCTTGAACAGATTCAATTAAATTATCAGCAAATATGTGGCTAGAAACTACAGAAACGACGCCTATCGTTAAAGTAACTGCTAATAATCCATTTCTTTTATTGGTAGTAGCTATATTGTGTAAGGCAAGAAAAAGACTTTGTGGCACCCAGTTTTTCATAGCTCCAATCATTCGGAATAATAAAGTGTATATAAACCCAATCAAACGAACGAAAGCAACAATACATAACAAAACTCCTGTTGTAAGCAGAAAAGCAAGGAGCCACTTAAACATCACACTACCATTTGTATTGGCTGTAAATGCTATTTTGTGAACATAAACTGAAAGAATACTACAAACTAATATAAATAGTTGAAGTTTTTTTCTAAAAGGTAACGAATAATTTACACTCGTATTCTCTGTATCTCGTAACATTTGAAGAGGTGACACGCGCATTCCACTTTTTACTGGTATCCATGATGCTAAAAGCGTCACGAGAAATCCTACGATGATTGCAGTACCAACAACAGACCATGACATTCCCCATGTAAGAGGTAGTGAAAGTACACTTGATAAATAAGAAGTGAGCCAAACACTAGCTAATAACCCAATTGCAATACCACCAATTGTACCGAGGATTGCAAGCCAGAATGCTTCTAGCAAGAAATATCGTACGATAGATCGCGTTTTCATTCCTACCGATTTCATGACAGTGATATCATGGGTGCGCGAGGCAATGATTACTTTCATTGTATTTGAAGTTGTGATTGCTGCGATTCCAAGGGCTAATATGCTAAATAATTGAAGAAATGGCAGTAACATATGCAAATCTTTTTGTTTTTCTAATTCTTTATCACGAATATCGATTACATTGCTTTGCGGTAATTGTTCTTGTACTTTACTTTTAATTGCAGATACGTTACCTTTATCATTCAATATAATTAAAGCTTCATTAATTGTATTTTCCGGTACATTTAAGAGCTTTTGTGCTTGATTTAAATGTAAATAAGCAGTTCCGAAGATAGAAGCATCGCCGTAAGATTCTTGAACACCTTCAACGAAACCAAGAATCTTATAAGAAGACATTTCTCCAGTAGAACGATTCGGAATCTCTACTTTATCTCCGATTTTCACTTGTAAACGATCTGCAGTACTCTTTGATAAAAGCACTTCATTTTCTTGTAAATTACGAACATTAGGAAACTGTGTTTCTCCATACAATGGGTATTGCTTTGGTTCTATTCCCTTTATTATTAAGCTTGTTGTTTTTTTATCAGACTTTACCATACTCTGCCCTAATAAAGAGGTTGTAAGTGCTTTTTGCTCTTCTTTAGGAACAGAAGAGATTAATGTATCACGGTTAACAGGGTTTAAATAGGATTGAATCGCTACGTCTCCTCCTAAAAGAATTTTAGAGGATTCGTGAATAGAACGAGGAACTAATTCTACTAACATTGACATTGAGAAAAAGCTAGCTACTCCAATTACAATACTGAACACTGTAAAGAGAGTTCTCAAACGATTTCGTATTAAACTACGTAATGCTGATTTTAGTAACATGATGTTGTTTCACCTTCTTTTGGAGTCGTATGCTTACTAACGTTATCTTGAATTAATAGTCCATCTTCTATTTGTAAAATCCGATCTGAAAGTTTTGCAACATAAGAATCATGTGTAGCAATAATAAAAGTCATGTTGAATTGATCACGTAGTTGAAAGATTAAATCCAATATTGTTTGTCCCGTTTTCGTATCTAAATTACCAGTAGGTTCATCTGCAATAACAATAGCAGGGTTGTTTACTAATGCTCTGGCAATTGCAACGCGCTGCTGCTGACCTCCTGATAGCTGACTCGGTAAATGATGATAACGTTCTTTCATCCCAACAAGATCAAGCATCTCTCTTGCCTTTTGTATCATTTCCTTTCGATCCTTTATCCCAGCGCACATAAGTGCCATCATTACATTTTCCTCGGCTGTCATTGTTGTTACTAAATTATAGGATTGAAAAACAAAACCAATTTTTTTCGCACGAAAATCTGCTAAATTTTCTTCAGACATGGCCGTAATATCTTCTTTTTCAATCAATATATGCCCTTCGCTAGCACTATCTAAAGAACCTAGTAAACCAAGCAATGTAGATTTTCCACTTCCACTAGGCCCTATAATACTAACCACTTCTCCGCGATAAATTTGTGTATCAATTCCTTTTAAAATAGGAATGATTCCTGCTTCTGTTTCATAATGTTTCTTTAGTCCCTGTGCTTGAAGAATAGGTTGTTTGGCTACCATACTTTTTTCCTCCATACTTTTTTTATTTCAACAAAAAGACAAATATATTTCTAATGAAAATAATTTTCTAACATTATCTTCTCAAGCTTACATCCAGCATAAAAACGCTGTTAAAATTCCATTTACCCCCTTCTTTAACAATATTTATAACCGATATTAATCTTGTCATAAATCGACTATTTTTTCTATATTAAGGAAATTATAATTTGTGAATTTTTTTATTACTTACAAACACAAACTAAAAAGCAAACTCCTTCATATTAGGAGTTTGCTTTTTAAACTTACGATTGTTTCTGAGACTGTATTCCTTGAATATATGGCACAACCTCAGGATTTACAAGTGAAGATAAATCTCCAAGTTCTCTTCCTAGAAACGCTGCTTTGATAACGCGACGCATTACTTTTGAATTACGTGTTTTTGGTAAATCTTCGACAACATGAATATCTTTCGGGCACAATGCTTTCCCAATATGAGAGTTTACTAGACTTAGCAACTCTTTTTTTAGTTCTGGTGTAAACGCAGTGCCTTCACGTAACACAACAAAGCAATGGCACACCTCGCCTTTCAATTCATCGGGAACCCCAATTGCTCCGGCTTCGACGACATCACAGTGCTTTACAAGAATAGACTCGTACTCCGCAGGTCCAATACGCTTTCCGGCAATATTTAACGTGTCATCAGAACGCCCTGTAATGATATATTGTTCCCCATCATATAATACCCAGTCACCATGCACCCATTTGTTTTCAAAACGAGACCAGTATGTGCTGACATAACGGTCGTCTTCTTCCCAGAAGCTTTTTGTCATACCAACCCACGGCTTTTCTAGACATAATTCTCCGACTTCATTTTGAACTGGTGAACCATTTTCATCTAATACAACAGCGGCCATTCCTGGCAGCGATGCGTTAAAACTAATTGGGGCAATTGGTTTAATAAGGACGTTTCCAAATATACCACCAGAAATCTCAGTACCACCAGAGTAGTTGCAAATTGGTACTCTTTTTTTGCAAACTGTTTCAAAGAGCCACATCCATGGATCTGGATTCCACGGCTCACCTGTTGAACCGATTACTTCTAAACTTTGCAAAGAATGTTTCTCCAGCCATGAATCGCCTTTTGCCATTAATGAACGAATTAACGTTGGTGAAATGCCAAGATGCGTTACTTCATAACGATCAACCATTTCCCATAAACGATCTGGTTCTGGAAAATCAGGAACACCTTCATATATTACCATCGTCGCACCATTAAGAAGCGAACCAAATAGTAAAAACGGCCCCATCATCCAGCCCATATCCGTAATCCATAACACACGGTCTCCTTGTTTCACATTCATACCAAAACCAGCATCAAATGCTGCTTTTAACGGGAATCCTGCGTGCGTATGCACCGTTCCTTTCGGCTTCCCAGTTGTGCCAGATGTATAAATAAGCATAAGTGGATCATCGCTTTTCATTTCTTCTGCGTGCGTAAAAGGTTTATCTTTTTCAAGAACACTCCATGAAATATCATAATCATGCGGTGTATAATCATTCCCTGCATGACGAACAATTACGACCTTTTCAACACTTGGGCAATGCTCACATGCTTTATCTACTTCGTCTTTTAATGAAACTGTTTTACCGCGGCGAGCAAATCCATCTGCGGTAATAATCATTTTAGCTCCTGCTGCTTGTACGCGCGTCATCACTGCATCTGAAGCAAACCCTGAGAAAATAGGAGAAATGATTGCACCAATTTTCATAACAGCTAGCATAGCAACTACTGTTTCTGGAATCATTGGCATGTAAATGGTTACACGATCTCCTTTTTCAATTCCTAAATGCTTTAAACCATTTGCAACGCGGCTTACCAAAGTGTCTAACTCTTCATATGTAAACGATTTTGATGTACCATTTTCACCTTCCCAAATAAGAGCCTGTTTTGTTTTCGTATCATCTTCCGCAATCCAACGTGATAGTGCAGATTCTACAACATTACAAGTTCCATCTAAATACCATTTGGCAAACGGAATACCGTTTGCTAAATCTAATACCTCTGTATATGGACGCATCCATTGATAACCCACCGCACGCTCTGCTTCTTCCCAAAGCCACGCTGGATCTTCAATAGACTTTTCATAAAATGTTTCATAATCTTCATACCCAAGCGATTGCATCCATTGAAATAAGCGCGTATTTGCTTTATATTCCTCGTCCGGAAACCAAACTGCTTGCTTCACGATTTGTCCCTCCTTATTTTTTCGAAAAAGAAAGCCCTTTGGCAGGGCAATCTCATTCATGTATAAATCTATTTCGATGTTTCAACATATAAGTCACTGCTATATAAAGCACAAATGACCTGCACTCGTTTTCTCTCTTTGTTTTCATATCTCACGTGGTAGAAAAAGGATCTGACCGCTTCAATGCACGGCCAGACGCTCTCACCCATCTAAAAAAAAGATTTTTATGATTTTTATACCGGATAAACCGGATGTTTACGATCTGTAAATACTTGATATTTACTCATATACATTTCAAAACGTTGTTTCAACTCAGTGCGTAATTGGTTTGGATGAACAATACCATCAATAACCATTTCTGATGCAAGACGATAAATATCAATATCCTGCTTATACTCTTCACGTTTTTGCGCGATAAAGCTTGGTCTTTCTTCTTCTGGTAGTGCTGCAATTTTATTTGCATACACTGCGTTTACCGCTGCTTCTGGTCCCATTACCGCAATTGATGCCGTTGGAAGAGCAAGGCAGCAATCAGGTTCAAATGCAGGGCCCGCCATCGCATATAAACCTGCACCGTATGCTTTTCGGACAACGATTGAAATTTTCGGCACAGTTGCTTCACTCATAGCGGAAATCATTTTCGCACCGTGACGAATAATACCAGCTCGCTCTACCTTCGTACCAATCATAAAACCTGGTACATCAGCTAAGAATAAAAGCGGAATATGATAAGCATCGCAAAGTGTAATAAATTTCGCTGCTTTATCAGCAGAGTCATGGAATAGTACGCCGCCTTTCATACGAGGCTGATTTGCAATAATACCAATTGGCATACCGTTAATACGCGCAAACCCAGTAATAAGCTCTTGTGCAAATAGCTTTTTCACTTCAAAGAAAGAGTCTTCATCTATTACACGTTTAATTAAATCGTGCATATTAAACGGTGCATTTTGATTTTCCGGGATAACTTGTTCTAACGTTTTTTCGAATGCTTTCGGTTCTTGAGGTTCTGTCATTGGAGCTTTTTCTAAGTAGTTGCTTGGGAAGTAAGAAATATATTGACGTGCTTTTGAAATGGCATCTTCCTCTGTTTTGCAAAGTACATCACCGCAACCAGATACAGAGCAATGCATACGTGCTCCGCCCATTTCTTCTAATGTCACTTTTTCACCGATAACCATCTCAGCCATACGAGGCGAACCAAGATACATAGAGGCATTTCCTTCAACCATCATTACAACGTCGCAGAAAGCAGGAATATATGCACCGCCTGCAGCAGATGGGCCAAATAGTAAACAAATTTGCGGTACTTTTCCGGATAATTTCACTTGGTTATAAAAAATACGCCCTGCCCCGCGTCTACCTGGGAACATTTCAACTTGATCAGTAATACGTGCACCAGCAGAATCGACAAGATAAAAGAGTGGTACACGTAATTTTTCAGCTGTTTCTTGAATACGTAAAATTTTTTCTACTGTACGAGCCCCCCACGATCCTGCCTTTACAGTAGAATCATTTGCCATTACACAAACAGTGCGCCCATTTACTTTACCAGTTGCGGTAACTACTCCATCCGCAGGCAATCCTTCTTGTTCACAGTTTGCAAATAATGCATCTTCGACGTACTCACCGTTATCAAACAAAAGCGCCAAACGCTCACGAACAAATAGTTTTCCTTTCGCTGCATTTTGCTCATGATATTTTGGTGCACCGCCTTGTTTTATCGTTTCTACACGCTCTTCTAATGTACGAGATTGTTGTTTTTGATCTAGCATACTCATTCCCCCTTATAAATCGGCTTCCGTTTTTCGCGAAATGCTTGTAGTCCTTCTAAACGGTCTTTCGTATGAATAACACCTTCATACGCCTGCTTTTCCATTTGTAAACCTGTCTGCAAGTCTACTTGCATCCCATTTGTAATCGCTTCTTTTGCACGGCGAACTGCAATTGGACCGTTCGCTGCAATTTTTTTAGCAATTTCAACTGCTTTTTCTTCTAATTGTTCAGCAGGAGTAACATATTCAACAAGTCCGTATTCCTTTGCTTCTTCAGCCGAAATACGTCTTGCCGTATAAATTAATTCTTTTGCACGCCCCATTCCAATTAAACGCGGAAGACGTTGCGTCCCGCCTGCTCCTGGAATAATCGCAAGCGATGTTTCTGTTAAACCGAGACTTGCTGTTTCTGAAGCAATGCGAATATCACAAGCAAGACTTAATTCCGTTCCGCCGCCAAGCGCAATTCCATTGATAACTGCAAGAACAGGTTGTGATAATTGTTCTACTATATCCATCGTAGAGCGAATCATTCCAACCGCATCGCGCACTTGTTCTTCGTTCATATTGGCACGTTCTTTTAAATCTGCACCTGCACAAAATGCTTTTGTTCCAGCCCCTGTAATCATTACGACACGAATATCGTTTTCTTCATTAATGCGACTTAGTGTATCTTGTAGTTCTTCTAAAAGAGCAAGTGATAAAGCATTTGCTTGACCTTCACGATGTAATGTGATTTTCACAATATGAGGCGTTACATAATCAACTGAAATATTTTGCAGCTGTAACATCTGATCACCTACTCACTGTTTTATGTTGCAAAGCGCGGTATACGTGACTTGGAATCTGCATATCGAGCTTGCTTTCGATAAATTTTGTTGCTTGTAATAACTTTTCTTCGTTTATGTTCGTTTGTACACCCATTTTATGAAGCATATGAACTAAGTCATTTGTTGCGACATTTCCAGACGCACCCGGTGCATACGGACATCCACCAAGACCACCGCATGAACTATCAAAAGTTGTAATGCCGCATTCTAATGACTTTACAACATTAGCAAGTGCCATTCCGTACGTGTTATGAAAATGCATCGCAAACTTAGAAGAATCATATTTTCGGAGTAGGTGCTCTAGTACACGTTCTACTTGCACTGGATTTGCCACTCCGATTGTATCCCCAAGTGATACTTCATAAATGCCATATGAAAACAATTTGTTACAAAGTTCATCAACTTTATGAACGTCCACTTCTCCCTCATATGGGCAACCAAATACAGTCGATACATATCCGCGAACCATTTTTCCAGCAAATAATGATCGCTTTGTTACCTCTTCTATAACAGAAAGTGCTTCATCAATGGATTTATTTATATTTTTTTTATTATGTGTTTCACTAGCAGATAAAAAGACGTTCACCTCATCTACATTTTGCAGAAGCGCCCGTTCCAAACCATTTTGATTTGGAACGAGAGCTGCATATGTAACCTGTGGATTCCGCTCAAGCATAGCAAACACATCTTGTGCATCAGCTAAAGCAGGAATCCATTTAGGGTGAACGAAAGATGACACTTCAATATAAGAAAGACCTGCGTCTGCTAGCATATGAATCCATTTCACTTTATCTTTTGTACCAACAATTTTCTTTTCATTTTGCAAACCATCACGCGGTCCGACTTCTTTAATAGAAGCAAAAGAAGGTAATTTCAATCGATTGCACCCCATTTCTCACTATTCGATTTCTATTAATACATCTCCCTCATTCACAAAATCGCCTTCTTGCACAAGAATTTTCATAACAGTGCCACCTTCTTCTGCAACGATTGGAATTTCCATTTTCATAGATTCTAAAATGACGACATCTTGATCTTCCTCTACTGTATCTCCTACACCTACTACAATTTTCCAAACGTTTCCTGCCATCGATGCATATACTTTTGTCATCATTTATTTCCCCCTTTAAATTTCGTAACCTTTATTTTTTCACAAGCTGCTTCGTTACAAAGCTAGTTGTGTAAATACCGCTTTGGAATACTTCATCTTCTAAAACTTGCAGAAGCATTGACGTATTTGTTTTAATCCCCTCTACTTTTAGTTCCTCTAGTGCTACTTGTAGCTTTTGAATTGCTTCTTCTCGCGTTTCTCCATGTGCAATTACTTTCGCAATCATCGGATCATAAAACGGAGTAATCGCTACACCATCTTCTAAGAAATGATCAATGCGCACTGATGTTGGAAGAGACAGAGAGGTAATTTTCCCTGGTGATGGGAAGAATGTTTTTGGATCTTCCGCATAAATGCGCGCTTCAATGGCATGACCACTACGCTTTACTTCATCCTGTGTAAACGAAAGGCTTTCGCCTGATGCAATTCGCAGTTGCTGCTCGACTAAATCAAGACCAGTTATCTCTTCTGTAACTGGATGTTCTACTTGTAATCTCGTATTCATTTCTAGGAAATAGAAATTCTTCTCATCATCAACTAGAAATTCAATCGTTCCTGCATTCGTATAACCGAGTGCTTTCGCAGCTTTCACTGCAACCTCTCCCATTTCTTTACGCGTTGCTTCATCTAAAAATGGAGACGGAGCTTCTTCAATCACCTTTTGATTACGGCGCTGCACCGAACATTCACGTTCCCACAAATACACCGTATTCCCTTGTTGATCAGCAAGCACTTGAATTTCAATATGGTGCGCATTTGTAATTAATTTTTCCATGTACATTTCTCCGTTGCCGAAGAAATTCTTGGCACGTGTTTGATTACTCTCAAACGCTTTAGTGAGCGCTTGTTCAGTTTCAATGACTTGCATACCGATGCCCCCGCCGCCAGCGGATGCTTTTAACATAAGTGGATAACCGATTTGACTTGCAATTTCTTTCGCTTCTAAAGCAGTTGGAATGCTAGATGAAATACCAGGCACTATAGGAACTTCAGCCGCTAGCATTGCCTTACGAGACTCAATTTTGCTTCCCATCTTTGCAATGACATCTTTGGAAGGTCCAATAAAGACAATGCCTTCTTCTTCACAACGAGCTGCAAATGTTGTGTTTTCTGACAACAAACCGTAACCTGGATGAATTGCCTCTGCTTTTGTTTCTTTTGCAATTCCAATAATCTTTTCAAGATTCAGATAACTATCTTGAACACGAGGCCCTCCGACAAGATGCGCTTCGCTTGCCATCTTCACATGAAGAGCAGATTCATCAGCTTCTGAATAAATTGCTACAGTTTGAATACCAAGTTTTTCACACGTTTTTATAATACGAACAGCAATTTCACCGCGGTTGGCAATTAATATTTTTCGAAACATAGTGAACCCTCCCCTTAGCGACATCCTAAATGTCTTGAAATTACGAGACGTTGAATTTCAGAAGTACCTTCACCAATTTCTAATAGCTTTGCATCACGAATATGACGCTCTACTTCATACTCACGCATATATCCGTAACCACCATGAATTTGCACCGCTTGGTTAGATACACGGCTTGCTGTTTCAGATGCAAAAAGTTTTGCCATCGCAGCTTCTTTTCCAAATGGTTTATCATTGTCTTTTAACCAAGCAGCCTTATGTACCATATTGCGCGCCAATTCAATTTCTGTTGCCATATCTGCTAATTTAAATTGAATTGCTTGAAAGTTTGATAGAGAACGGCCAAATTGCTTGCGTTCTTTTGCATATTGCAGTGCGCGCTCAAATGCAGATTGAGCAATCCCTACTGCTAATGCAGCAATCGAAATACGACCACCATCTAACGTATATAAAAATTGTTTA
>Ga0209025_1003097_pt1 | contig 16299 bp, 14 predicted proteins | sample AraplaMF_Col_mLB_FD_184256 | JGI IMG/M metagenome (GOLD analysis project Ga0209025, IMG submission 184256) | Arabidopsis root microbial communities from the University of North Carolina, USA - plate scrape MF_Col_mLB (SPAdes) (version 2) | ecosystem: Host-associated > Plants > Roots > Endosphere... | reverse complement strand
TAAGAGGCTCACATATTCGGAAGATGAAGAAAAAGTCATATTTTATTGAATTTTATTCCCCAAAAATCTTTCAGCATTCTAAAGAAATACATTTGAACGCTGAATACAAAGATCCATCCCTTATGCGCAACAAATTATCCCTCGATTTTTTCTCCTCCTTAGACGTTTTATCTCCTCACTCTCAGTTTGTTACCCTCACGATTAATGGGAAAAACGAAGGGGTATATCTTCAGCTCGAATCGGTAGATGAATTATTTTTGAAAAAAAGAAATTTAGCGGATGGATCCATATTTTATGCAGTGGACGGAGATGCTAATTTTTCTTTAATGAGTGATTTGGATAAAAAGCCGAAAACATCCCTATTATCAGGTTATGAAGATAAAGTAGTGAAACAAGGAGATGAGGAAAAATTAGAACAGTTTATATTTAATGTTAATACATGGACAAATACAGAATTCGAACAGAATATTGAGAAGTATCTAAACGTCGACCGGTACTTATCTTGGTTAGTTGGTATTATTTGTATGCAAAATTATGACGGTTTTGTTCATAACTATGCTCTATATCGAAACCATGACAGTGGACGCTTTGAACTGATTCCATGGGATTATGATGCGACTTGGGGAAGGGATGTAAATGGAAAAGTAATGGAAGGAGATTATGTCCGTGCACAAGGATTCAACACTCTTACAGCTCGTTTGTTGGCAGTAGATGGAATTAAAAAGCATTACATTCAAAAGATGAACAATGTTCTAAATAATCAATTTACAGTGGAATATATGAAGCCCATTGTCTATCAAATGCACGAAGAGCTTAAGCCTTATATTTTGAAAGATCCTTATGTAAAAAGAAATATAGAACAGTTTTATGAGGAGCCGGCATTTATTTTATCTTTTATAAAAGACCGAACAACATATATTAAAAATAATCTTCTCACTTTTTAGATACCATAGAATCATAGGCAAAAGTGGAATTTGTTAATAATAGGCAAATGTACGAAATCAATAGCTGTACATGATACGTATATATACAGTATGAATGACCAATATGGATGACTAACAAGGAGGAAAAAGAATGGAAAACTATTATTATTATTATGGGCAAAATCAAGGTCAAAATTCAAATCCAAACCGAAAACGCAGCCACAGCAAAAATGCAAATCGGCCTGATAAAGGCTATTCTTCGCAGTTTAAACCTTTAAAAGGAAGAATGGTGACTGTTTATCGAGGAGGTCCTGAATCAAAAACAGGTTATTTACTTGATGTTCAGTCTGATTATTTAATATTAGCAGTAGAAAACGATAACAATAATAACAGCGATGAAAACAATAGTGAAGGAAATAACAACCAAAACAACCAAAACAACCAAAATAATCAAAATAATCAAAATAATCAAAACAACCAAAATAATCAACAAGAATATACTGTTGTATATTATCATTTATCCCATGTTAAGAGTATTACGGAAGATGCTGTGTCAAATTCAGCACAGACGTTTACCGGGTTTGATAATGAGGGTACTTTAGAGTTGTATAGAGGCAAGACATTTGCTAGTACTTTATCATTACTGAAAAGTAAATATGTTCAAATAAATCAAGGCGGTCCTGAGAAAAAAGCAGGCCAGCTACTTGACGTATTAGGTTCGTCAGAGTCTGCTTACCTTGTGTTACTGTCGGAAGATGATGGTGTTGTCTATATCAATGTTGAACATGTAAAAAGTATAAGTGAATATCAAAATGATAATAACAATAATAACAATAATAACAATAATAACAATCAAATGAATAATCAATTTGCTACAAATCAGGAACCAACTTATATGAAATCAAAAACCTTTAATAATTTATTTACTCATCTATCACACAAATGGGTATCAATCAATGGTGGCGGTCCAGAGGCTGTAGAAGGTGTATTGGTGCAAAGCCGGAATGGTACTTTTACCCTTGTTCAAGACAATCAAGTATTACGCTTACAACCAAGACATGTTAAAACCATTTGTGTAGGAGCAAAAGGATCTTTTAAACAAAATAATAATCAAGATGATGAGCAGAAAGAGGAAAATACAAATACTGAAGACGGAGGATCAGCAGAAGGCGTTTCAGAAGGTCGTACAGGAAGAAGCCGCACAGGAAGAAGCCGCACAGGTTCATATTCCTCAAGAAAAAGCCGCCGCACAGATTCACACTCGTCAGCGTCAAGAGAGCAAGTCATCCAAACAAAAAATTATCGCTGGAAAGCATAATGAATAAGAACAAAAAAGGTGCTTATAAAGCACCTTTTCTGTCATATAGGAAAGGGGGAGGAGAATGAGTATAAATCGCTATATTAATAAAATTGTAGAAGTAGATATTTCAGGGAATACTAAGTTTATTGGCAGACTTGTTGACTTAGGGTTAGATGTCATGATTTTGTATAATGGACATGATTATTTGTATATTCCTCTTTTACACATGCATCGTTTGCAGGAAGTATCGGAAGAAGACTATACGGTTTTACGTGAAATAGAAGAGAACTTAATAGAAGAAAGTCAGCGGATTTCCTATCGTAATATTTTACAGCAGGCAAAAGGGAAATTTATTGAAATTTATGTGACAGGAGGGAAATCATTGCACGGCTATATTACAAGCGTGCTGAATGATTATCTTGTGTTTTATTCTCCAGTGTATAAAAATGTCTTTGTTTCTCTGCATCATTTGAAATGGCTTACCCCTTACAGCAATGAGTTAACCCCTTATTCTTTAAGTGACAAAGAGCTACCAGTAAGGCCCGCCTCTGCACCTTTTGTCAGAAACTTTGAAGAGCAGCTTAAAAAATATGAAAATCAACTGGTTGTATTAGATTTAGGGGATCAATCAGAAAAGATTGGCGTACTTAAAGAAGTTTCTAATAATATTGTTGAACTAATTACCGCAAATGGAGAAAGTATCTATTGGAAGCTAGCTCATGTAAAATCTGTGCACTTGCCTTAGAAAAAGAGACCTCGCTGTCGTCTCTTTTTTTATGTGCTTATCAGGACAAGTATATTGAATAAACAAATGAGACGATTTAAATTTTTTAGAAAATTATGTTGACAATAAAGAAAATCTTTATTAAAGTTAGTAACAACAAACGTTAACCACCAACAATTATATAGAACTCTTATCAAGAGTGGCGGAGGGACTGGCCCTGCGATGCCCGGCAACCATCAAATGAAACATTCATTTGAACGGTGCTAATTCCTGTGGAACATCAGTATTGTTCTAACAGATGAGAGAAATCGTGTATAAACGAACACTCTTTCATCTGTGAAGAGTGTTTTTTATTTTGAGTTAAGGAGAGAAATAGATGAAAATTGAAACTTTATTAGTTCGTTCAGGAGTAGGTCGTGACCCTTCAACAGGTTCTATTACAACCCCCATTTACCAAGCATCAACATTTGCTCACCCTGCTTTAGGGCAAAGTACAGGATTTGACTATGCACGTACGGCAAACCCTACTCGTACAGCATTGGAAGAAGCAATTGCTGCTTTAGAAAAAGGCGAAGTAGGAGCAGCATTCGCTTCAGGAATGGCGGGTGTAATGGCAGTTTTAGCACTATTTAAAAACGGAGATCATTTAATTGTATCAGAGGATTTATACGGAGGAACGTACCGAGTACTAAATGAAATCTTTTCAGAGCAAGGAATTACTGTTTCGTACGTCAACACAGCCCATCTCGAGCAAGTAAAAGATGCGCTTCGTCCCAACACGAAAGCTTTATTTATTGAAACACCTACAAATCCAATGATGCACGTAACTGATTTGCCAGAAGCAATTGCGTTAGCTAAACAGCATGATTTGCTTACTATCATTGACAATACATTCATGTCCCCTTACTATCAGCGTCCTTTAGAGCTTGGAGCAGATATTGTAATACATAGTGCAAGCAAATACATTGGAGGTCATAATGATGTAGTTGCTGGTCTTGTAGTCGCTCGATGTAGTAGCTTAGGAGAGAAAATTCGTTTTTATCAAAATGCAGCTGGGGCAATCTTAGGTCCACAAGATAGCTGGCTGTTATTGCGCGGTGTTAAGACGCTAGCGCTTCGTATGGAAAAGCATAACGAAAATGCACTGAAAATTGCAAATTGGCTTACTGCTCATGATCTCGTGGAAAAAGTGTATTACCCTGGTCTTGAAACACATCCGGGCTATGAAATTATGAAGAAACAAGCAACTGGATTTGGAGGCATGATTTCTTTTGCTGTCTCACACCCTGACATCGTGTCCACGCTTTTGGAAAATGTCAAAGTTATTACATTTGCAGAAAGCTTAGGAGGCGTAGAAAGTTTAATGACATTCCCAGCTCGTCAAACACACGCGGACATTCCGGAGGAAATTCGAAATCGTGTCGGAGTAACAAACTGTTTACTGCGATTATCAGTTGGAATTGAGCACGCAGATGATTTAATTAAAGATTTGAAGGAGGCATTTGATGCATACCAACAATAATAAACATAGATTTGGTACGAACTTAATTCATGCAAATACAGGAATTGACGGTCATTTTGGAGCGGTTAACGTACCTATTTATCAGGTATCTACATTTAACCAAGAAGATGAGACGAACAACGGCCGCTATGACTATTCTCGTTCAGGAAATCCAACTCGTGAGGCTTTAGAAAACACCATTGCTCAGCTAGAAAATGGATACGCTGGCTTTGCTTTTTCATCAGGTATGGCTGCTATCTCCTCGGTGTTATCTATTTTTGAATCAGGGGATGAAATTTTAGTTTCACACGATACGTACGGCGGGACATATCGTGTATTAACACGATTATTTTCAAAGTTTGGTATCAAAACAACTTTTGTTGATACAACGAAGGTTGAAAAAGTAGAAGAAGCTATCACAAAAGATACGAAGGCTATTTATATCGAAAGCCCTTCAAATCCATTTTTACAAGTAACGGATATTAAAGCAGTAGCAAGTTTGGCGAAGGAGCGCAATGTTCTTACAATTGTGGATAACACGTTTTTAACACCTTATCTACAGCAGCCGATTGACCTTGGTGTAAATATTGTAATTCATAGTGCTACAAAATATATCAGCGGTCACAGTGACGTCATTGGCGGTCTAGTTGTGGTAAGCGATGAAAAGCTAGCGGAAGAAGTAAAGTTTGTACAAAATGCTTTTGGTGCTATCTTAGGACCACAGGATTGTTTTTTACTGCTTCGAGGCATTAAGACATTAAAAGTTCGTTTAGATCAACAGTTAAAAACAGCGCTGCAGTTTGCAAAGTGGCTTGAAGAACAATCTCTAGTGAGCCGTGTATACTACCCAGGTTTAAAAAGTCATCCAGACCACAAACTCATTTCAGAACAAGCAAATGGATACGGAGCTATGATTTCTTTCCAAGTACAGGATGAAAAAGTAGCACGACATATTTTGCAAGGAGTCAAATTGGCTTCAATTGGCGTTAGTCTAGGTGCAGTTGAATCCATTCTAACGCATCCTGCAACAATGTCTCATGCAAGTATCCCAAAAGAAGTACGTGAAGAAAAAGGAATTACTGATTCACTTCTTCGCCTTTCAGTAGGGTTAGAGGAATTCGAGGATTTGAAGCAAGACTTTAACGCTGTTTTTCAAAGCTTAGAAGAAAAAGCGTTAATTAAATAAAAAAAGGACTTCCATCAAGGAAGTCCTTTTTCTTGTTATATACAGCTATCTAAAAGGTTTGTGTATAGGGACGTAAGCGCAACTTTTTCATCAGAGGAAAGACTGCTGTTTAGAATTCTTTTGATGCCAAGATGATATTTTACATACGGTGTTTGCCGAACGCGTGGATGAGTCATTTCATCTTTTAAATCTTTCAGAATGGCTTCGTGAAGCTGATCTTCACTTGCCATGGCTTGGTTAGAAGCGAACGAACGGTTCAACCATAGGGTCTGATAAGCTGCTAGTAAATGTTCAGAAGTCATTGTGCAAAGAGCTCCTTTAGATTAGTTTCTTCATTATAATAATTTATATTTTACCATAAGTATTAATACGTGTACGTAACTTTTACAGAAGCAGATACAGTCAAGGACTGAGCTTGAATAGGGGGAGAGGCTGCTAATAACTTAGGCGAGGAGCCAGATGACTGATAGACGGGTCCTTCTTCGATTAAAATAGGGATTTGGTTAATAGGGAGCTGCAGCGTGTTGGCAATGGTAAAGGCCTTTTCTTTAGCATTTAATAAAGCTTTACTTATCGCTTCTTGTTCATATTTATCATCATTTGTAACGTGAAATTGAAGGTCTTGCGCTACGTTGGCTCCGCTTGAAAACGTAGCGTTATAGACATCGCCTGCTTGTTTTACATCTTGTACTCTTACTCTAAATAAGTGCTGTACTTCGTATCCTGTAAGAGTGGATTTTCCATCGCTGTAATCATATTTAGGATTTATGGTGAATGAAGCTGTGTCAATTTGCTGGTCGTTGATTCCGAGATTTTTCATCTCTTGCAGCAAAGTGTTTGAAACAGCTGAATTTTCTTTTAAGGCTTCTTGAACATCTCGGTTTTCCGTACGAGTTCCAATCGTCATGGAAATTTCATTTGGAATGGCTGAAGCAGTTCCTTCACCAATTACTTTAATTTCTCTATTTTGTGTATCTACGCGCAATTGTTGTGTAGGTTCATAAGGGAAATAAGAATGTTGCATACAAAAACCTCCTTTATTGATCTTTAATATATATGATAAGCAAAGGAGATTAAAAACAAAAAGAGATTGAGACATAACTAAATCAACCGCTAGAAGAAACTATATACATAAAACCTATATTCACCTTACCAATAAAAAAATCCGAACGAATTTGATTCTTCATCAAGAATCTCGATTCATCGTTCGGATCTTCCTTCAACTAACGTACTTTTTTTCAGTTTCTTTTTGTTTATTTCGATTCTTTTATTAAGGTTTCTTTCATTTCAATGAATTGATTTTGAACATCGTTTGACGGTTTCTTTGTTAGTAAACTTACAATAATAACAGCTAATAAGCTGAAAAAGAACCCAGGAATCATTTCATAAAGAGCATCCTTCAATGGAGTATTTACCCAAATTAATACTGTAGCAGCACCTACAATCATCCCTGCAAGGGCTCCCCATCGAGTCATACGCTTCCAGTAAAGACTTAGTAAAATAGCAGGACCAAAAGCTGAACCAAATCCAGCCCATGCGTATCCAACCAGTCCTAAAATCGTATCGCTAGGTTTTAAAGAAAGCAAAATGCCAATAATTGCAACACCTAAAACCGCAGCTCTTCCAACCGTTACAAGCTCTTTGTCAGAGGCTTTGCGTCGGAAAAATGTTTTATAAAAATCTTCTGTAACAGAGCTTGCCGTTACAAGCAGCTGAGAAGAAATCGTGCTCATAATTGCTGCTAGTAAAGCTGCATATAAAAATCCAGTAATTAACGGATTGAAGAGTATATCCGCAAACTTAATAAAAATAGTTTCAGGGTCTGTTAGTTTCATACCCGTTTTTTCTACATATGCAATTCCAACGAGCCCTGTCAGCATAGCGCCAATAATTGAAATGATCATCCAGCTCATTCCAATACGGCGTGCGGGTTTTAATTCTTTAACAGAAGAGATAGCCATAAAACGGACGATAATATGAGGCTGGCCGAAATAGCCAAGTCCCCAGGCTAAGAAGGATATAATACCTAAAACGGTCGTACCTTTAAAAATGTCCAGATATGCTGGATTAATGTCCTTTACAATATCCATCGTTGTGTTAATGCCTCCAACATTGGTGAAAGCTACAATGGGTACTAAAACTAAAGCAAGAAACATAATAACACCTTGAACAAAATCTGTTAAACTAACAGCTAAAAATCCACCGAAAAGAGTGTAGGCAATAACAACAGATGCTGTTACAAATAAGCCAATTTGATAATTTACACCAAATGCCGATTCGAACAATCTTCCGCCTGATACCATACCAGCTGAAGTATAAAGAGTGAAGAAAATAAAGATCACAATCGCTGATACTGTTCGAAGAACCTTGGCATGGTCGCCAAAGCGATTTTCAAAAAAGTCCGGAATTGTAATGGAGTCATTCGCTACTTCGGTATAAGTGCGAAGGCGCGGAGCGAGGATTAAATAATTTAAATAAGCACCAATAGATAAACCTACCGCAAGCCATAAACTTGAAAGACCTGTCACATACATGGATCCCGGAAGACCCATTAGCATCCATCCGCTCATATCTGAAGCGCCTGCTGAAAGCGCAGTAACAGCCGGACCTAGTCCACGTCCGCCTAGCATGTAACCTGATACGTCTTGCGTTGTTTTTGTGTAGGCATACCATCCTATTCCAAGCATTCCTACAAAATAAATGCCCAGTGAAATATAAACACCAATATCCACAAAATCTCCCCTTTATGCATTTTTTATGCATGAAACGAGCACTGCTCGCCATGCAAACATCTTATGGTTTCTAAAACTAACAAACTTTTCCCTTACTATCAACCCACAAAAACGTAAATTACCTAAGTCTAAAATCCCCTAAACCTTTATATTATAGAAATGAAATCGTTTTCAAAATAAAGTAAAATAAAAATATTCAGAAAAATATAACTGTATTTTTTATGCACTATTTTATGCAATAGGTAAAATAAAAAGAGCATTTTATAAAATGCTCTTTTGACATTCATGTATATTAGCGCGAATTCGGGAATACGCGTCGAACAACTTCCGAAAACTCGTCAAACAGTCCAGAAACAGGCTTGCCGGTTTGAAGCTTGTCTACATATCCGTTCATACGGTTTACAAAGTCAGGGTTTGTTGATACAAACACTCGATGAACACTGCCGTCAGCTTTTCTCACTTCATGTGCGATCTTATGCTCCATATCTTTTGTGAGATTACCTTCTTTGTTATCATCTAATACAGCTGCTACATAAGCTGTATGGTCGGTTACGATTACGTTAGCATCTTTAACGTTTTTTAATGCTACGATACGATCAGCAGCCACATCCGCTACTCTCATTCCGCCGGACTGGTTATATTGTTCTTTTTCGTTACGCTGTACATCTTGCGTATCGTTTACGTCATTCATTTTCGTTTTATTGTTTCCATTTTCATATGTGACGTTGCGGACTGTATCATCATCAATGACGCCATCTTTACCTTGATCTGCTGTGCTGCAGCCGAATAAAGAAAGGGTCGTCATGCAGCCTACAACAAACAAAAACGATTTCTTCATGATAGTATCACTCCTTATAAGTTTTAACCTTTCTTATAATTTGTTAAAAACGCGTGAAACATACATGAAAAATACAAAAAAGCCTATACTATCGAAAAAGGAGGAATATGTATGAGTGGAATTCAACAAAGCGTATTTGTTCTTCATACAAAAGAAGAAAATCATGAAGAAACAACAACGTTTGCGTTAACTTCAGAAGAAGCTAAGCTGTTATTTGAGACCCTGCAAAATAAGCGAAAAGAAATTATCGACGCCCATATTGATAACATGTTGACGTAAGGAACATAAATATCTTGCAAAACGGATGAGACATACATTAAGAATGGCCAAATATTTGCATTCTACATATAGGTATAGTATAATGTAAACGCAACCAAATATAATTAATACTATGTTTTGACCATATACTCGAATTAGATTTAGTGAAAATTCACTTGTTATAAAGGAGATCTACTTCGCGTAGGTCTCTTTTATAATATGTGAATTTTTTATTTACGGTATAAATGTAAATATAGAGTAACATATTAAAATTTTTACATTTTTTGGAGGTTTTTTTACATGGCTACTACAGGTACAGTAAAATGGTTTAACAGTGAAAAAGGCTTCGGTTTTATCGAAGTACCAGGCGAAAATGACGTATTTGTTCATTTTTCAGCAATCCAATCTGAAGGCTTCAAAACATTAGAAGAAGGCCAAAAAGTTGAATTTGAAATCGTTGAAGGCCAACGTGGACCTCAAGCGGAGAATGTTGTAAAATTATAATTCAACGCTACATATGAAAGCTGCCGATAGGCAGCTTTTTTTGTGCAAATTTGTTTTATTTGTATGATTAAGAAAATAGATTAAAGTAGGGGAGAAGGGAAGGCATGAGTTCATTTCATTGCTGTGCCACATGTCAACATTTTCAAAGCGTTAAATTGGATAAGGGAATGAAGTATCAATGCAAAAGACTAGGCTATGAAACCCGTCCTTCTTATCAGTTTACGTGCTGGGAGCCAAAAGAAGTAGTTAAAAAACTAATGGAAAAACGAAATCAAAAAGAGATTGATACATAACGAAATCGATCCCATCTAAAGACGAACAAAGAACAAATGGAATTGATTCTCTAGTATGAATTGCTTGTTACATCGCTGTTAGTTTCCGTGCAAGACTGCGCTTTCCGCGGGAGGGCGCTAAGCCTTGCCCTCCAATCAACAGCTATAAGCACCTACATACATGAAACCTACGTTCATCATCACTACGAAAAAATCCGAACGAGTTGGATTCTCCATCAGGAATCTCAATTCATTGTTCGGATTTTCACTAAATTACTTTTGTTCCAGCCTCTTTTAATTATTCCTCGTTATCTGTACCTTCCTCTGAAGGTAAATGCTTTCCGCAAAACTCTTTGACAGCTGCTTCTTCCTCTTCTTCAAGGTCGAAGTCTAATACTTTATTTGTTGAAACTTCGTAGAAATGAGTTTGGGCAATAGAAGTCTTATCTTCGCCTTTAATATATACTACGCGTAGTGCTAAGTCGCTGCCGGTATATAATTCATCCTCTTCTTCTACCTCAATGTATAAATGAAATTCATAGCGTTCACCTAGAAGGAGACCAAATGGATCCTGCAATTGTTCAGCTGTATATTCTTTAATTGTAAACATATGTACGTCCTTTCCATATATCAGTAAAATACTTGCATCATCTATTATAGTTTTTCTTTGTAAAGAAAGAAAGTGCATGCGTAATTCATGCACGGATTTATTCCTTGATCATTCTATTTAGCGATTCTACTTGATGCGATAGCGCAAGGGCTTCGATGATTTACTTAAAGATGGAAGAAACGCGCGTATGTTTTTGCTTATACATGGCAGCATCTGCTTTTTGAATTAATGTATCTAGGTTGGTGTCGTTTGAAGGCGCACATATAATAAACCCGTAACTTGCAGACAGTGTATATGGCTTCTTAAATTTTTTCTTTTTATCTTCTAGCTGTTCATTAATATTTTGCCACAGCTCGTGTACGTATTCTTCCGTTTGTCTAGGAGCAATTAATAAAAACTCATCACCTCCGTAGCGAAAGAGCGTATCATCCTTGCTAATATAACCACTAATTGATTCTGCTATTGTTTTAATAAGCCAGTCGCCTTCTCTATGACCGTATTGATCATTTACTAGTTTTAAAGAATTAATATCGATAAAACACAATAGAAAAGATGTATGATTGGTTTTAGCTCTCAGCAGTTCCAGCTGCAGTTTTTCCATTCCGCTTCTTCGATTTAAAATTCCGGTTAGCATATCAGTTGAAGCGTGCAAGCTCAATTCATGCTCAACCGCTTTTAAATCGGTTATATCGGTAATACCTGCGAGTATGCAGCTTTCGCTTTGATACTCTAGTAATTCATAATTGATCATAACCCACTTAGAATCTCCATATTCACGTGCTTCTAGGATATAGTTTTTTACATATTTCTCTTGTTGAAGACGTTTTAAAATCTCCTCTCGATCTTCATCGGTAGGATAGATTATAAATCCGTCTATTTGATCAAGATCTTGAGAAGCAAGATTGTAAAAATGAATAGCTTTATTGTTAATGAGCAGCACTTTGTGGTCGGATAATCTCGTTAATAGTAAAGGATAGGGATTAATTTTGAACAGCGTAAAAAAATTACGTTCGCTTTCTTTTAGCTGTAAATGACTCATATATTCTTTGTGACGGTATGTATAAAGAATGTATGAAATAAGTAAAGCGATAGCAACTGCTGCAGTTGTATTAATCTGCTTTGAAATAAGAGAAAAACAATCCGGTACATATCGTGATAAGCCGTATAGTAGAAAAAGATGGTTAGGAATAAAAATGATGCACAGATGTTTTAATTTCATAGGACATAAAACAGCTGTGGAAATCAAAAGCATCATATATACGTCTATGCGACCTGTGAAAAGCTGACTGTTAATAGTAGAAAGTGCTGCAGCAAATACGTAATAAAATATATAGCCATATACAATGGTGCTTAAGTAGTTAGCAAACCGCTCTTTTCTTTTACTAAAATAATAGAAGAATAAATAAAGAGAAGAGAGAGCGAAACTACTGAAATGAATGCCAATTAGTGTATGTCTAAATTGAGATGTCCCGGCATGTTGAAGTAAAGAAAATCCTATATAAATATAAATAGGGTAGGAAATGACAAGAGCAACTGAAACTAGCTTGACTCTCTGTTGAAGCATTTCTGCATTCGTTTTATCGAACATTGTATCTTCATTAACTTCTCTTCCTGAAGGAAAATGAAATTTCTTCAGAAAGGAGAAAGGTAAAAGCGAAAGAAGAAATGACATGACCATCATCTCCATATCTTTTTTTAGGTATTTTAGCATGTTTGTATAAGAAAAGACATGAATTTTTCAGATGAAAATGTCTGGTTTTCCATCAAGAAAAAGCACTAAGAGTTATATGAGTAAAGGTGAGACCAAAGGGCCCCACCTTTTTTATTGAAGTTTATTCGATTCAGCATGCCGTACAAACATGGTTTCATCTTCTACTAATCCGCAAGCTCCGCACTGAATGCGTTTTTGGGGTCCGTTATAAGCAGCGTGAAAGGCATCGAGCGTATCGTTTGTGTATTCTTCTACGACGTCTCCGCTTCTTGGGTCCATTTTTACAGGTTTTGCATTTTGTTCAATGATATTAAAGCGCGTTCGATTTGTTTTGCAGCTGGGGCAAAGATAAGGGCTTCCCATTTTTAACATCTCCTTGAAAAATTTACTGTATTAATACCATGTCCGATTCCACCAAAAACATACAAAAACTTATGGTTTTCTATCGAACGTTCATTCGTTAAAATAGAAGCAGGTGATGAAAATGAGAATACGAAAAAACTTACAAGAAGTAATAGATATCTTGCAAACGAATCCATCGTATCAGCAAAATATTGTTCATTGGCATACAATCGAAGAGAAAGAAGCTAAAACTGCGCCATTTCCAGCTTCTTTGCATACGAAACTGCGGGAAGCGCTTGAGAAACGAGGAATTGGTTCGCTTTATACGCATCAAAAAACAGCGTTTGATTTGGCGACAGCTAAGAAAAATGTTGTAGCCGTGACGCCAACAGCCTCTGGGAAAACACTGTGCTACAACTTGCCGGTACTGCAAAGTATTATGGAGAACGATCAAGCTAGAGCTCTTTATTTGTTTCCAACAAAAGCGCTTGCCCAAGATCAAAAAAGTGAATTAAATGAAATCATTGAAGAAATGGAAGTACCAATCAATAGCTACACGTATGATGGAGATACTCCGGCAAATATCCGTCAAAAGGTGAGAAAAGCGGGGCATATTGTTATTACGAATCCAGATATGCTTCATTCAGCTATTTTACCCCATCATACTAAATGGGTATCACTGTTTGAAAACCTGAAGTACATTGTGATTGATGAACTTCATACGTACCGCGGTGTTTTTGGAAGCCACGTAGCCAACGTTATACGCCGGTTAAAGCGAATTTGCCGCTACTATGGAAGCAATCCTATCTTTATTTGTACATCAGCGACCATCGCTAACCCAAAAGAACTTGCTGAACATTTAACGGGAGCTCATGTTATGTTAGTAGATAACAACGGAGCGCCTAGCGGCCGCAAGCATTTTATTTTTTATAACCCGCCTATTGTTAATAAACCTTTAAACATTAGAAGAAGTGCTACGCTCGAAGTGCGAAATATCGCAGGAGAGTTTTTGAAAAATAAAATTCAAACGATTGTATTTGCACGAAGCCGAGTGCGAGTGGAAATTATTTTAACGTATCTGCAGGAGCTCGTAAAAAACCAGCTTCAAAATAAGTCTATTCAAGGGTACCGCGGAGGATATTTGCCGAAGCAGCGACGCGAAATAGAAAGAGGACTTCGAGAGGGAAGCATTTACGGAGTAGTCAGTACGAATGCTTTAGAGCTAGGAGTCGATATCGGGCAGCTGCAGGTGTGTGTGATGACAGGTTATCCAGGCACGGTTGCAAGCGCTTGGCAGCAAGCAGGACGAGCAGGGAGACGTCACGGAGAAGCTGTCATTGTGATGGTCGCAAGTTCAAGTCCGCTTGACCAGTATATGATTCAGCATCCGGATTACTTTTTTAGCAGAAATCCAGAAACAGCTCGAATTAATCCTGATAATCTTGTTATTTTAGTCGATCATTTAAAATGTGCGTCCTATGAGCTGCCGTTTAAGCAGGGAGAAACATTTGATGGGGTAGAAATTGAAGACGTGCTGGAGTTTTTGCAAGAAGAACGAGTGATTCATTTTAGCGGAGACAAATGGTACTGGATGAATGATTCGTTCCCAGCTCATAATATCAGTCTGCGCTCTGCATCCCAAGAAAATGTTGTCATCATTGATCAATCGGACGTTGCAAATGTGAAAGTAATTGGAGAAATGGATCGCTTTAGTGCCATGACGCTTCTTCATGATGAGGCGATTTACTTGCATCAAGGCATTCAGTATCAAGTAGAATACTTGGACTGGGATGAGAAAAAAGCGTATGTTCGTGAAGTCGATGTAGATTATTTTACCGATGCAAACTTGGCGGTTAACTTGAAGGTTCTAGAAGCTGATAAAGAACGACTGGAAGGGGCATATTCAATCGGTTATGGCGATGTAATGGTCAGCGCCATGGCGACGATATTCAAAAAAATAAAGTTTGAGACGCATGAAAACATAGGGTCAGGCCCCATTTCACTTCCGGAAGAAGAGCTTCATACAAATGCCGTGTGGCTAAGCTTTGAAAAAGAACAGTTTCACGAATCTGAAGAACGATTGGAACAAGCGCTCATTTCCGTGGCAAATGCCGTTCAGTCAATTGCACCGCTTATGGTGATGTGCGATCCTTCTGATTTACATGTAGTGCCTCAGATAAAGGCGGTGCACAACGAACAGCCGACTATCTTCTTATATGACCGATACCCGGGAGGCATTGGCCTAAGCGATAAAGTATACGAGCAAATGAATGATGTGCTAAGTCAAACCAATCAATTGATTGTAAATTGTTCTTGCGAAAGCGGCTGTCCGTCTTGTATTGGTATGGAAGCACAGGGAGAACACGCAAAAAGCGATGCGCTCGTACTGCTACAACAACTTCAAAGTAGGTGAACTCGTGTCTTTTAAAAATAAATTAAACCGTATGAAAAAGCATCTTCATGTTACAGAAGCAAAGCCGCCGATTGAAAGTAACCCGCAGCGGCCTAAGAGTGCGTCTATTCCCTATGAGCAGGAATGGAAGGGAAATCATGCTGTGCCTTACTTTTCCGAAGATAGCTACTGTATGATCAGAGAAGTGGTTTACCCGCTCGACTACAAGCATGGACATTATGAATTTAATGAGCTGAAAAAAGTAGTGGAAGTATGGAATCAGTCTACAGTTGCTCATCCGCTTTCATCAAAAGGCCACACATATTCAGATTTATTTTTCTTTGATACGGAAACGACGGGGCTTAGTACAGGTACGGGAACGACTATCTTTTTGCTAGGATATGCAAGGGTGCTAAAAGATTCCGTCGTTTTTCGTCAGCATATATTAACCGAGCCAAGTGGAGAAGTAGCATTTTACGAAAGTTTTTTAAAAGAAGTAGACTACACGACGCTTGTGACTTATAATGGGAAATCTTTCGATTGGCCTCACGTGAAGACTCGCCATACGCTATTGAGAGATCATTTGCCCAAGCTGCCTAAGTTCGGTCACTTTGATTTACTGCATGCGTCAAGAAGGCTGTGGAAACACAAAATGAATTCGGTTAAGCTTGCGAATGTCGAAAAAGAAATACTCGGAATTGAACGAGTTGATGATATTCCAGGTTTTTTAGCTCCCATGATTTATTTTGATTTTATTGAAACGAAAAATCCAAGAGGCTTATTCGACATTATGAAACATAATGAACATGATATTTTATCACTTATTACCTTATACATTCATTTATCAAAACATCTCCTTACTAGTGAGGAGTTTACAGAAAAAGAAACATATGAAGTAGCAAGGTGGTATGAGCAGTTAGGGGAGAATAAGTACGCTTTCTCTCTTTATCAGGGCGTAGCGGAAAAAGAAAAAGAGGAGCATAAAAAAGCTCAGCTAGCGATGGCT
>Ga0209025_1003096_pt1 | contig 16302 bp, 18 predicted proteins | sample AraplaMF_Col_mLB_FD_184256 | JGI IMG/M metagenome (GOLD analysis project Ga0209025, IMG submission 184256) | Arabidopsis root microbial communities from the University of North Carolina, USA - plate scrape MF_Col_mLB (SPAdes) (version 2) | ecosystem: Host-associated > Plants > Roots > Endosphere... | reverse complement strand
TAGTAAAAAACGATATACCTATATCTTTTTAATTATTCTCATTTTATTCTCATTACAATCTTATAACAAATGAAAACTTATAGCAACCTTTTGACCCAAAAGGTTTTAAACCATTATGTACGTTTTTTAAGACTAAATCCACTCATAAAAAAGTTGCCTTAAAAGACTCTATAGAGCCTTCTAAGACAAGCTTTTTACCCGCTTTATTTACTTAGTGCGTGTGGCTAGTCAGTTCTGAAACACACTCTTGGACAAGCGTAACGGACTGACTCATCGCTGCGCCTCCGCCAAATGCTGCTGATACTCCGCATGCTTCTAAAATTTCTTGCTCAGTTGCACCTTGATCAATGCAGCCTTTTGTATGATAAATCATACAGTACTCGTCTTGAGCTACTACGCTGATCCCTAACGCGATTAACTGCTTTTCTTTTTTAGAAAGAGAACCTTCTCCAAAACATGCTTCAGTAAACGCATTAAACGTTTTTGTTACTTCCGGCAATTTTTCACTAAATTTCCCAACACCCATTTTATAGTCATGAAGTGCTTGCTCAGTTGAATGACGTGCTTCTTGCTGCATAACGTCAGCTCCCATCATCAGTAAAGTTTTCACGGTTAGTATGCGTGAGAAAAATAAGAGTTATTCGTTTTGCCGCATACAAAAAAAGCACTTGCCCACTCTGGGCAAGTGCTTTTCTTCTATTATTTATTTACCGGCAATACTCCGCCTTTGTATTTTTCTTTAATGTAATCTTGAATTTCTTTAGAGTGAAGAACTTTTACTAAAGCTTTCACTGTATCTTTATTTTCGTCACCTTTGTGAACCGTAATGATGTTTGCATAAGGGTTATTTTCTTTGCTTTCAACTGCGATTGGATCTTTTACTGGATCTAAACCAGCATCGATAGCATAGTTAGCATTGATAACAACAGCATCACCTTCATTATTTTTGTACATTTGAGGTAACAATCCGCCTTCAACATCGGCTTTAAATTTTAAATTTTTAGGATTTTCTACGATATCTTTAATTTGTGCATCTATTTTCTTTACGCCTGGCTTTAATTTGATCACGCCAGCTTTTTCAAAAATCGATAAAATACGTCCTTGCTCAGCTACCGCATCACGCATAATAACTGTACCGTTTTTCGGAAGATCTTTTAAGCTTTTGTATTTTTTAGAGTAGATACCAATTGGTTCAATGTGAATAGCACCGGCACTTACGAAATCATACCCTTTTTCGCCCTTGTGATCTTTTAACACTGAATTCATATAAGGAACGTGCTGGAAGTAGTTTGCATCAATTTCATTGTTTGCAAGAGCTGTGTTCGGTAAGATGTAATCTTGGAATTTTTTAATTTCTAAGTCAATTCCTTGTTTTTCTAAAATCGGTTTTGCTTGTTCTAAAATTTCAGCATGAGGCGTATTAGATGCACCCACGACAATTTTCTTTTCATCTTTTGATCCATTGTTAGATCCACACGCAGCTAATCCCACTACTAGTGCAGATGTTAACGCTAAAGCCGAAAGCCATTTTTTCATAATAAATAATCCTCCCTTTATCTTTTATCAATTTTTGCAGTAATCGCATCTCCAATAAGTTGGATAATAAATACAATAATCAAAATTAAGATTGTAGCGGCTAGCGTTACGTCATTATGACTGCGCTGGAATCCTTCTAAATATGCAAGGTTTCCAAGACCTCCGGCTCCAATCACACCTGCCATTGCCGTATAGCCAACTAATGCAATCGTTGTTACCGTCAAACCGGAAATTAAAGCTGGCAGCGATTCAGGTAACAGCACTTTAAAAATAATGGTGCTTGTTGTTGCTCCCATTGATTTAGCAGCTTCAATCACACCTTTATCAATTTCGCGCAGACCAATTTCTACAAGACGCGCATAAAATGGTGCTGCTCCAACAATTAAAGCAGGTAACGCTGCATTAGCACCTAAAATACTTCCTACCAATGCTTTGGTAAATGGAATCAGTAAAACAATTAAAATAATGAATGGAATGGAACGAAAGATATTTACAACCGCTGACACAATGGCATATAAAGGTTTGTTTTGCCAAAGCTGTCCTTTGGACGTTAAAAATAAAAGCAAGCCCAATAAAATACCTAGAACAAATGTGGCTACAACTGAAATAGCCGTCATATATAGTGTTTCATTTGTCGCTTGAATAAAATCATCTAAAATAACGTTTGGAAATAGTTTCTCAAGCATTTGTCATTACCTCCACTTCTACCTGCTGCTCATGAATGTATGCAATGACTTTTTCAACTTCTGTTAATTCTCCGTCTAAATGAACAAACAACGTTCCGTATGAACCTGTTTGTGTATGAGAAATCTTTCCTTGCAAAATATTAATCGTTACATCAAACTGTTTTAAAATCGTTGTAATGAGCGGCTGCTCTGCTTTTCCGCCAACAAACGTCAGCTGAATAATTTGCCCGCTTGGATACAGCTCTTTCACTTGTTCAATCGTTTCAAACGTTTCCTCTGGTTCAGAAATCTGTTGAACGAATCGTTTCGTAATCGGCTGCTTAGGTTTTCTGAATACTTCTAGCACTTGTCCTTCTTCTACTACTGCCCCATTTTCCATAACGGCTACTCGATGACAAATTTTACGAATGACGTGCATTTCATGAGTAATCAATACAATGGTTAACCCTAGCTTCTCATTAATATCTACTAACAGATCTAAAATAGAATCTGTCGTTTGAGGATCAAGCGCTGATGTTGCTTCATCACAAAGCAATACTTTTGGATTGTTCGCTAGCGCTCGAGCAATACCAACGCGCTGCTTTTGTCCACCGCTAAGCTGTGATGGATAAGCATTTTCACGACCTTCAAGTCCAACTAGCTTAATGAGTTCGTCTACTCGTTTCATTCTTTTTTCTTTTGAAATCCCTGCTATTTCTAACGGAAAAGCAATATTTTCTCTCACCGTACGCGACCACAAAATATTAAAGTGTTGAAATACCATACTAATTTCTTGTCTAGCTTTTCTGAGTTTTCTGCCTTTAATTTTTCCAATATCATTACCTGCTACTTCAACCGTTCCTGTCGTTGGTGTTTCTAATCCGTTTAGCAAGCGAATCAAAGAACTTTTCCCCGCTCCGCTATAACCAATAATTCCGTAAATTTCACCTTGGTTAACGGTTAGATTCACATTATCAACAGCTGTTACTTGACCGCTTTTGGCCTGATAAATTTTCGTAACGTCTGTTAATGTAATCATATTTCTTCACCTTCTTTAATAAAAACTTAATTATGTTAGGTTGCCCTATAGGATGAAAAAGCCGTAAAACAATTTTCCACATTAAAAAAGCCTCTCTGCGCATGACAGAAAGGCTCGATATTTAATCCTTTCTCTCATCTTTCAAAGCGCATAGCTTTGCAGGAATTGGCACCATTTCAGTTAGTCTGACGGTTGCCGGGTTTCACAGGGCTCAGTCCCTCCACCTCTCTTGATAAGAGTTCGCAACAATTATTTTGTTTTTGGGAAATATTCATTCATTTATGAACATTCATGAGTGTGATTTTAGCATGTGTCAGATAGGCTGTCAACAGATTTTGTTCTTGGGATAATATCCCAAGATTTCAACAACCCCAACGGTTCGTTCTCTTTCCATTTCTTCATTTTAAACAAACGTTTGATTATCGAAGCTCCTCGAGTACGTGCTCGATGGAATGAAACGCGTAGAGTTTTTTTACCATTTCACCATTTTCCACTTCAATCAAACAAGGTACGCTTTCAATTGAAAATAATTCTGCTTTTGAAGGCATATAATTTAAATTGCTCATTCCGATGGTTACATCCGGCAGCATCGCTTCTGCCACGGTTAACATTTTTTTTGCCAGCTGACATGTTCCGCAAAAAGGCGTATGGAAAAAGATAAACGCTCTTTCTCCTTCTTTCAACTGATCATCAAGCTGTTTTTCGCTCCATTCTTGCATGTTGCTCATTCCTTTTATGTTAAAAATTCTGCATTAACATCGATATTGGCACTCAGTAATACTGTTGCTATGTGATGTCTAGGGGCGGCAGCAACTTCTCGGTACATTTTATCAATATATAGATGCTCTGCTTCCGGAAGCTCTCGTTTAAATTGTTTTCTTAGCTTATTCCCTGAATCATCAGAGTCAACGAGTATGTATACCTCTTTATTAAACGTACAGTCAATAATTTCATCCAGCTTTGACAAACTAATCGTACCGTTTGTACAAATAATTTCAATTGGTTCTCGAATGATATCTTGAATACGTTTTTTATCTGATTTTCCTTCGACAATAATTACTTTTTCAATTTCAATTAGCCCCATTTTCATCACCCATAATCGTCAGTTGTATAGTAACATCATTTCTTTATGCTATACAATATTCGTTAATGTATCACAGTTCACCTGTTTTTTAAAAGAAATTTGCAAGAAAGAACTGTTTTAAAAGGCAGCTTAGGCCATATTGTTTCCATAAAACAAGAAAAACAGCGGCAGTTGCCACTGTTTAGCACCATCCTGCTTCTTCGTCGCAGTCTGTATATTTTTGCGTTTCACCTTGTTTTTGTACGTCCGTATATTGATAGAACTTATTATTTTCTTGCGAATATCCTTCTTCAAAGCGGTATTCATTGCCGCTTGTTCCGTAACTAACTTCACCAATTGGCTGCTTATCAACATATAATTTCATACCACCGTCATGAAATTTAGCTGTAACGCGATCTGTAACGTCCATTTTTTGTTTTTCAAACATAAAAAGACACTCCTTTAGTTTGTTTACTAATAGAGTGTCCAGTCAAAAATTTTTCATAAAGACAATTTATGGAGGAATATTATCCTTCGTTTGTCATTTCTTCGTATTGCTCTGCTGTCATTAGCTTGTCTACTTGAGAAGAATCAGATGGTTTGATTGTAATCATCCATGCTTCCTCGTATGGAGATTCATTAACAAGTTCAGGGCTATCGCTTAAGTTGTCGTTTACTGCTACAACTTCACCGCTAATTGGTGCATAGAGCTCAGAAACTGTTTTTACTGATTCAACGCTGCCAAACGGCTCGTCAGCTTCTACTGTTGCTCCTACTTCTGGCAGTTCAACGAATACGATGTCTCCAAGCTCAGCTTGAGCGAAATGTGTAATACCTACGCGGACAACGTCTCCTTCTGTTTTTACCCATTCATGCTCTTCAGAATAACGCAAATCTTTTGGTGTACTCATCTTAATCCCTCCAAAATATGTATCGTAATTTGTTTATATAAAAAGCGCCTTCAACGTGGAGAACACTTTCTACAACCTAAAATAACTTCCTATTAACAGTGTAACGTAAAAGGTAAAAATTTTCTATTTGAAAACTCACTTCCACACGTCTTCAAACTGCTCTTCTTTGAAACCAAGCGTTACTTTTTGTCCATCTGTTAGCAGCGGACGCTTAATTAACATGCCATCTGACGCAAGAATAGACAGAAGTTCATCTTCACTCGCACTGCTTACTTTATCTTTAAGCCCTAATTCGCGATATTTTTTACCGCTTGTATTAAAGAATTTTTTTAATTCTAAGCCGCTGTTCTGATAATAAGACTGCAGCTGCTCTTTTGTTGGCGGGTTTTCTACAATATGAATTTCTTCATACGCTACTCCGTTATCATCCAGCCACTTCTTTGCTTTTCGGCACGTCCCACACTTTGGATATGAATAAAAAAATAATGACATTTCGTCAACCACCCTTTATTTTAAGCTTTTTTCGTATTTTAACACATCCTTTATCATTTACCTAGATAGAGGCTTCTTAAACAAAAAGGAGCTCGCAAAACGAGCTCCTTTTTCCTTAAACTGTGAACTTCTCTACTTCTAGAAGCGTTTTCGCAATCTCACGCTTTACGCTAATCACATTGATTGGTGTATAGCGCGTTAACTTGCGAAGAGACGAAAGCATGACTCTAAGCGTATCACCTTGTTCAACGCCAATTAACGTTTCTTTTGCATCTGCTTCGATTCGATTAAATGCTTCTTGGCAAAATACTTGGGTATACTTTAATTTTAAGCTATTCTGATCTGTTCCTGTTTTGGAAATAGCTTTTTCAGTACGTAAAACAGTAGATTCCATTGCATATGCGTTACTGATCATATCGGAAATATTAACGAGAATTTCTTGTTCTTTCTCTAATTCTTTGCCATACTTTTGTGCAGCTAATCCCAAAAGCAACAGCGCAATTTTCTTCCCGTTTTGCACAAGCATTTTTTCTTGATCTAACGGCTCATTTCCTACTTCCTGCGGCATAAGCATCATCAATTCTTCTTGAAGCGTTTGTGCTTTTTGAAGCAGTGGAAGCTCTCCTTTTAGCGCTTTGCGTAAATATGTGCCTGGTACTAAAAGACGGTTAATCTCATTTGTTCCTTCAAAAATACGATTAATGCGAGAATCGCGATACAGACGCTCAATTTCATACTCACTCATAAAACCGTAGCCTCCGTGAAGCTGCACGCCTTCATCTACAATGTAGTCAAGAGCTTCCGTGGCAAACACTTTATTTAATGAACATTCGATAGCATATTCAGCAATGGAAGCAGCAATTTGCTTTCCGTCTTTTTGCTGTTCTTCTGAAAGCTGGCCCATATGGTCTTCAAAAAGTCCTACCGTACGATATACGGAGCTTTCAGTTGCATACAATTTAGAAGCCATTGTGGCTAACTTTTCTTGTGTTAATGAGAATTTAGCAATTGGCATTTTAAACTGCTGACGCTGATTAACATATTGAGACGTAATTTCTAATGCACGTTTTCCTGCTCCAACTGCTCCAACTCCAAGCTTATAGCGCCCAATATTTAAAATGTTAAACGCAATTACATGACCTTTTCCAATTTCACCCAGAACGTTTTCTTTTGGAACAAGCGCATCTTCAAGAATTAATGTTCTTGTTGATGAACTTTTGATTCCCATTTTCTTCTCTTCCGGTCCAACCGAAACGCCTGGGAATTCGCGCTCCACGATAAAAGCAGAAAATTTATCGCCGTCGATTTTCGCATACACCACGAACACATCAGCAAATCCAGCATTCGTAATCCACTGCTTTTCTCCATTTAACACATAGTGTGTGCCTTCTGCGTTAAGGCGAGCCGTTGTTCGAGCACCAAGAGCATCGGAACCAGAACCAGGTTCAGTTAACGCATATGCTGCTATTTTTTCCCCAACTGCTAAAGCAGGTAAATATGCTTGTTTTTGCTCTTCTGTTCCAAATAAGACGATTGGCAATGACCCGATTCCTACGTGAGCACCATGAGTGATGGAAAAACCGCCTGCTCGAGACATTTTTTCAGCAATTAAAGCAGAGGTAATCTTATCTAAACCGAGTCCACCGTATTCCTCCGGTACATCTGCACCAAGTAAACCTAATTCACCAGCTTGTTTTAATAACTTTACAGAGCGCTCAAACTCATGCTTTTCTAGATATTCCACTTGTGGAAGAACTTCATTTTCTACAAATTCATCTGTCGTCTTGGCAATCATCTTTTGTTCAGATGTATAATCCTCCGGCGTGTAGACGCGGCTTGCATCGCCTTCTTCAATTAAAAAGCTTCCGCCTTTAATCATTTGTTTTGTTTTATTTGACATGTTCATATCCCCCTTTGAAATGATTATGCTAACAACTCAAATACACCAGCAGCTCCCATTCCTCCGCCAATACACATGGTGACAATTCCAAACTGCTCATTCCGACGCTGCATTTCGTGCATTAAGCTAAGAGTAAGCTTAGCTCCAGTACAGCCCAATGGATGACCTAAGGCAATAGCGCCTCCGTTTACATTTACTTTATCTTCATTAATATTTAATTCACGAATAACGCCGAGTGCTTGAGAAGCAAATGCTTCATTCAATTCAAACAACCCGATATCAGAAAGCTCCAGCCCTGCTAGTTTAAGAGCTTTAGGGATGGCAGCGACCGGGCCAATCCCCATTACTTCAGGCGGAACTCCTCCAACTGCAAATGAGCGAAACTTAAGCAAAGGCTTTAAGCCTTCTGCTTCAGCTTGTTCTTTATCCATTAGAAAAACCGATGCAGCTCCGTCACTTGTCTGCGAAGAGTTTCCAGCTGTTACGGATCCTTTAATCGAAAAGGCTGGCCGAAGTTTCCCTAATACGTCCGCAGTTGTGCCAGGACGAACTCCTTCATCTTGAGAGAACATCAGCTTTTGTTCACGGAGCTTATTGTTTTCATCGATTTTTCGAAGCGTCACTTCCACGGGAACAATTTCGTCGTTAAACTTCCCTTCTTGAAGCGCTTTTGCTGCTTTTTGATGGCTGCGTACAGCAAATGCATCCTGGTCTTCACGTGAAATGCCGTATTTCATCGCCACTTGTTCTGCTGTATGTCCCATGCCCATATAATACTCCGGCGCATTTTCAACCAACTGAACATTCGGACGCGCTACGTTTCCAAACATCGGAACAAAACTCATTGATTCTGCTCCTCCAGCTAATACTGCTTTGGCTTGCCCTAGCATAATTCGTTCTGCACCGTAGGCAATACTTTGCAAACCTGATGAACAATAACGATTAATCGTTATTGCTGGCACCGTATAAGGCAAACCTGCAAGAGCGCCAATATTTCGAGCCATATTTAAACCTTGTTCTGCTTCAGGCATCGCACAACCAATAATTAAATCATCAATTGGTCCTTCGTATCCGCCTGCTCGGCGAAGAGTTTCTTTAACCGCAATGGCTCCCAAATCATCAGGTCTAACACTTGCCAATGAACCTTTTTTTGCCTTTCCGACCGGCGTCCTAGCACCTGCTACAATAACTGCTTCTCTCATTTTTTCTCCTCCTTAATTGCGCAGTGGTTTTCCTTTAACTAACATGTGCTGCATACGTTCTTGAGACTTCGCTTCTCCAACCAGGCTTAAAAATGCTTCTCTCTCTAAGTCCAGCAAATACTCTTCATCAACTTCCGAACCAAACGCTACACGTCCTCCAGCTAACACAAATGCTAACTTACTAGCAATTTTATAATCATGTTCTGATATATATCCTGAATACTTCATGGATTGAGCTCCTAGCAGCAACGTTGCATATCCTGTTTCTCCAACGACAGGAACCTTAGCTTTTACAGGCGGTTTGTAGCCCGTGTCATGTAAAGCAAGGACGGAGCTCTTCGCGTCATTCAGCAAGTGATCTCCGTTTACGCTGATGCCATCATGGCGATTTAAAAAGTTTAGCTGTCTAGCTTCTGCAGCAGAAGCTGATACTTTTGCAGTAGCAATTGTTTCAAATGTTTTATTCGCAATTTGCTGAAGATCGAGCGTTACACCGTTAGGTAAACCACTTAACTGTTTGATATAAAGCTCCTTGTTACCTCCTCCGCCAGGAATTAACCCGACTCCTACTTCTACAAGGCCCATGTAAGTTTCAGCAGAAGCTTGAATTTTAGCTGACGGCAAGCAAATTTCTGCTCCGCCTCCAAGAGCCATTGCAAACGGAGCTGCAACAACCGGCTTCTCATTGTATTTCACCTTCATCATTGCCTGTTGAAATTGTTTAATAACAAATTCAATTTCAAAATAATTGTCATCTTGTGCTTCCATTAAAATCATAGCTAAGTTAGCACCAACGCAGAAATTTTTCCCTTGATTTCCTATGACCAGCCCTTTATAGTTCTTATTCACTTCTTCAAGAGACTGATTTAATAAGCTGATAATATCTAGCCCAATTGCATTGTTAGGAGAAGTAAACTGCAGGCACGCCACATCATCTCCTAAATCAATTAAACTCGCTCCGCTGTTTTCTAAAATGACATTATTTTGAGAGCGTAAAGATGACAGGTGAATCACCTTTTTATTTTCTTTTACCGGTTTATACTCATCATCTTCGTAGTAAAGCGTTTGACCTTCCATTTCTTTATAAAAGCTTGTAAATCCGTTTTCCTGCATTTGTTTTACCCACTGCGGAATTGCTAAGCCCTCCTGCTCCATCTTCTCAATTGATTTTTCTAAACCAATTGCATCCCACGTCTCAAACGGACCCAGTTTCCAGCCAAACCCCCACTTCATAGCTTGATCAATAGCCACGATATCGTCGGCAATTTCATCTTTTAACTGAGCTGCATACACAAGAACGGGACTGATGATGTTCCAAAGAAGCTGCCCAGCACGATCATCAGAATATATAAGCGCTTTCATTTTGTTTTGCAGCCCTTTTGCCTGCTTGCTTAATTCCGTAGAAGCTGTTTTTAACTTCTTTCTCTCGACGTATTGAAGTGTACTAGGATCAAGTTCTAGAATTTCCTTGCCTTTCTTTAAAAAGAAGCCTTGCCCCGACTTGCTTCCTAGCCAGCCATTTTCCTGCATTTGTTTCATAAATAAAGGCACATCGAATACTTCTTTTTCTTTGCCTTCCACTTTTTCAAACACATTGTTGGCCACATGAATAAATGTGTCTAGTCCCACTACGTCTAACGTTCGAAACGTTGCACTTTTTGGTCTTCCAATTAAGGGACCCGTCACAGAGTCAACTTCTCCCACGCTGTAATTACCTTTTAACATTTCTTGAACGGTCACAAGTAAACCGTACGTACCGATACGGTTGGCGATAAAGTTAGGCGTATCTTTTGCAATAACTACTCCTTTACCTAATACATCTTCACCAAACGTTTTCATATATTCAACAATTTCTGATTTTGTGTCATTAGTTGGAATGATTTCTAATAACTTTAAATAACGCGGTGGATTAAAAAAGTGCGTTCCTAAGAAATGCGCTTTAAAATCTTCTGAGCGTCCTTTGGCCATTTCATGGATGGATATTCCCGAAGTATTTGAACTTACGATACTTCCTTTTTTTCGCACACTGTCAATTCTTTCAAACAGCTGCTGTTTAATATCAAGACGTTCGACTACTACTTCAATAATCCAATCGCACTCGCTTAACTGCTGCAAATGATCTTCAAAATTCCCTGGCGTAATTAACGATAGTGACGACTTAGACGTTAAAGGCGCCGGTTTTTGCTTCGTTAATTTAGCTAGAGCAGTTGTACTCAACCGATTTCTCACTTGCCTATCTTCAAGCGTTAGCTGTTTTTTTTCCTCGTCTGCTGTTAATGAAGTTGGAACCACGTCTAGCAAAAGCGTTGGAATTCCTACATTTGCTAAATGAGCTGCAATTCCAGAGCCCATAACTCCTGAACCTAAAACGGCGGCTTTTTTTATGTTCATAATTATCCCCACATCCCCTTTAATATATTGAATGAATGGTCATTCATTTTATGTGTAAAAAAAGAGAGTCACAGTTAATCTCTGTTTTTACTATAAAACATTTTTTAAATTTTCGCAATATATTCACAATATTATCTCTAACTATTTTTAATGTGTTTGGTTATCTTAATACACAGGAGGTGATTTTGTGAGCAAATTAAAGAAGGATCCATCGTCAGCAGGCGTAAGCGCAGCAAGCGTTAAAGGAAATGCTGGACCGGTTAATGAACCGCACGGTCGCGGCAAAAAGACATCTCAAAACCAACAGTACACAAAGCATAATACTCAAGGACATTAACCTCAAAATCGAACATGAGTAATCGAATCATGTTCGATTTTTGATTATTTCTTACTTTGTCATCACGACCATTTCACTATTATTTTTTTACGATTCCTTTTAAGACAAATGCGACGTTTGCAGGTCTTTCTGCAAGGCGCCTCATAAAATACCCATACCAGTCCGTTCCATAAGGAACGTAAACTCTCATTTTATATTGTTCTGCTACGAGCTGAACTTGCCTTTCTGATCGAATGCCGTATAGCATCTGAAATTCAAACTGATTCATTGAAATTCCATGCTTTTTAACAAACTCTTTTGTATACTGAATGATTCGTTCATCGTGAGTAGCAACTGCTGTGTAGTGGCCGTTTAATAAGTGAAGTCCAATGATGTTCTGAAAGTTTTCGTCAACGTCTTCTTTATCAGGAAACGCCACGTCTGCCGCTTCTTTGTACGCTCCTTTCACCAACCTTAATTTAGGAGCATAAGCATCTAATTCACGGACGTCACTTTCTGTACGATATAAGTATGCTTGAAGCACAGTCCCTACGTGTTCATACTCATTTTTTAATTGTTTAAATAGCTTAATCGTCTTGCTGCAGCGCTTATAGTCCTCCATATCAATCGTCACAAATACGCTATATTTTTCTGCTTCTTCAAGAATACGCCGCATATGATGAAGCGCTAAATCTTCTGAAATATCCAGTCCCATAGACGTTAATTTTAAAGAAATTTCTGAATCTAATCTTTCTTTGTGTATAAGGTGGATGGCCTTTATGCATTGAGCCGCTGCATGATCGACTTCAGCTTCACTTTCCACAAATTCTCCCAGATAATCAATCGTTACTTTTAACCCCTTTTCATTTAGCTTTTTTATCACACTAACCGCTTCGTCGATGGTTTCTCCTGCAACAAAACGTGCTGCTCCAAAACGTAAGCCATAGCGCTTAGCCAGCTTTGTTAACTTTTTGCTTTTTGATAACAATAAAAAAAAGTTTCTTATCGTTTGTTCCAAAGCAACCCCCCGCCTTCACTTGTCATACGCCTCACAAAATTTATTTAATTATCATTAATTTTACCATTTTTTAAACTAGATAGATAGGCACCCTTTATTAACATATGCATACAAAATCAAAAAGCGACCGAGAGCTTTTTGATAAAAAAACATCCATCAGCTTTGTGATGAATGTTTTTATTCTGGTTTTCGCTGCGCCGCTCGATGCGCTTCATTCAGCTCTTTTATTTCCTTCACAATCTCGACCATTTCCGCTTTTGCTTCTGGATATAATTGATTCCAATGCTTTGTTAAAGGCGGCATAGATTTTGAGATATGGTTGTAAAGTGCCCACATTTTCACTTTTCCCTGCAGCTGCTCGTCACTTTCACCCACCATTAGTTCCGTATACTTTTCAATCAAACCGTCGAATTGCTCTTGAAAGGTTTTATTCATGCACAATCACTCCTTTCTTTGGTTTACAAATAACCGGACACGTTCGACAATAAGTCTCTTTAGCTCCTGTTTGGTAAGACAGACAGCACGTTTGCCGAACTCTTACCTCCTGCTTTTGCTTCTCTACATATTGAGGAAGTGGACTGTACCGAGCAAGTGGATTATGATGATATGAACCAAATTGATGTCCCTCAGCTTCTTCTAACACGTACTGTAAAACTTTTTGCACTTCCACATTGTCTATTTCTTCATTTGCTAAAAGCAAATCGTAAAGCCAGTGGATATAAACAGCTACGTTTTCCCACAGCGTCAGCTTTGAAATTTTTGTTACTTTACGCAGTGCTGACCATATCGGCTCAATTTGATGAGCAAACAATTCATCAAGAAGTTCATCAAGAAGAATTTTCCGATTGCCCTCTGTTACTTCTATTGCCTCAATTTCTGAGATAAACACTTTTGGAAGCCACATCGTTTCAGCGTCTTCTGTATGCAACAAAACATTTTCAGTCGATGCGTTTATCTTTTTTTGAAACACAATAAATGAATACAAAGCCGCCACCGCAACAAAGCTATATCGCTTCGCTAACATGGAAGCAGCTGCTCTCAAGTTAGCAGCCTCCATCGTCTGTTGAATCCATAGCAGCTCCACTCTCAGCGTACTTTCATCCATGCAGCTGGAGGGAGACAACCTATACAGCGAGTTATCTTTAAACGTACAGCGGAATTTTTCTGCTAACTCGCTTTGCTCTTTCTTATTGAGCATGCTGCGTTTCAACGCGCAGCTTATTCACAATACACCGTCCGCGCCCATGAGGAATACAAAGAGGTGTTCCAAATAACGGATCCACCGTCACTTCACAGTTCATATTAAAGACTCGCTGTACTAAATCGCAGTTAATGACTTCTTCTGGTCTTCCTTGTGCATAGATTTTTTTATCTTGAAGCGCCACAATATGATGAGCATAGCGGCAGGCTAGGTTTAAATCATGCAGCACCATTACGATGGTACGATTTTCTTTTTCATTGAGTTCAAACAACAAGTCCAAGATCTCAATTTGATGCGTCATATCTAAATACGTTGTTGGTTCATCAAGTAAAATAATATCCGTATCTTGCGCTAATGTCATGGCAATCCATGCGCGCTGACGCTGTCCTCCGGAAAGCGAATCAACTTGACGATCAGCCAAGTCTGCTAAACCTGTGGCTTCAAGCGCGTTTTGTACTTTCTCTTCATCTTCTTGAGACCACTGACGGAACCAATTTTGATACGGATAGCGCCCTTGCTTAACAAGCTGCAGCACAGTCAATCCTTCAGGTGCAACAGGACCTTGCGGAAGGATTGCTAGCTGCTTTGCAATTTCCTTTGTAGGAAGAGAGGAAATTTTAGAGCCTTCTAGTAAAATAGAGCCGGCATGTGGCTTTAATAATCTTGCTAGTGAACGCAGCAGCGTAGATTTTCCGCATCCATTACTGCCGATAAAAACCGTAATCTCACCCTTTGGGATGGTAACGTCAAGCTCATCTATAATCATCGCTTCTCCATATGATAATGTTAGCGATTTTGTTTCTAACGAATGCATGCGAATCGCTCCTTCTACAAAGAATGCTATACGTTTCTTTGTTTGTATAGTAAATAAATGAAGTACGGTGCGCCAATTGCAGCTGTAAATACACCTGCTGGCACTTCGATTGGCAAGAAGAATGTTCGGCCAATTAAATCTGCTGCTGTGATTAAAATCGCTCCGATTAGTGCCGATAGTGGTATTAAAGCTCCGAATGATGAACCTACAAGCTTTCGGGCAATATGTGGAGCAAGTAATCCTACAAAGCTAATTCCACCTGCAAATGCAACGGCGCTTCCTGTTAAAGCTGTGCTCATCAGCAATAGTGCCAATCGATTTTTTTGAACGCGACTTCCAACGTTAGTCGCAATTTCTTCACCTAATTCTTGAACATTTAAATTTCGAATCATTAAAATTGTGATTATAACCAGCCCTATTGTAACAGGAACTAGTACGGAAACACTGGCCCAGTTTGAGCCATACACCGTTCCCGTAATCCAAATATTTGCCTGACTGGCGCGATAGATAGGACCCATAATCATAAACAGCGTGGTCATAGCTTTCGTTAACGCTGTTAATCCAATTCCTATTAATACTAGTGTAATAGGAGAGACGCCATTTTTCCAGGCAAACACATAAAGTAAAAGCGCCACTGCCAATGCACCTAAAAATGCGCTAACAGGCATCCAATTAATACTTACGGTTAACGAGTTGCTTTTATCACTAAATAGTGTCAAAAATAACACCACACCGACTGACGCTCCTCCTGTTAGTCCGATTAAATCTGGTGAAGCAAGCGGATTTCTCACAAGCCCCTGCAAGATAGCACCGGCAATGGCTAAACAAATACCGGCACAAATGGCAACGATAATGCGCGGAAGTCTAAAGGAGGTAACAACTAACCGTTCAAACTCCAGTCCATGCCCCGCTAAAATGTTAATCACACGAAAAGGATTGATAAATAAGTCACCCGTACCTGCACTTACCAAAAAGAGTGCAACAAGGACAGCTGAAAATCCGATAATGATTAGAGCAGCTTTTATATTAACTAAAAATGAAATTCTCTTTAAACGAAGAGATAAGTATGTTTTCATGACGCCTTCGCCCCTTTCCTTGCCATATAGATAAAGAAAGGTGTACCAATAACAGCAGTCATGACTCCAACAGGGATTTCTTGAGGCATAATGACGTACCTTGCGCCAACATCAGCTAATAAAATTAAAATCCCGCCGACAACCGCACTATAGGGAAATACCCAGCGATAATCTTGTCCTACAATTGCTCTTACAACGTGAGGAACAATGATTCCTACAAAGCTAATCGGACCGGCTACTGCAACGGCTCCCCCGGCTAAGATTGCAATAATGATGCCGCTTATAATTTTGACAAGAGCCGTTCTTTGACCTAATCCTTTAGCTACATCTTCACCAATCGTTAAAATATTAATTTTTGAAGCGATAAAAAAAGTAACAATAATTGCTGGCACTACATAAGGCAGTATGCCATACAGCATTTCCACCTTGCGTCCTTGCACAGACCCAGCCAGCCAAAAGAGAACTTGATCAAGCGAAGATTCATCCACAGCCAGCAGTCCTTGTGTTAAAGAAGAGAAAAAGGCTGCAATAGCCGCTCCTGCGAGCGTCAGTTTAATAGGCGTTAATCCTTCTTTTCCGATGGACCCAAGAAAATAGACAACCACTACGGTTAATGCCGCTCCTACAAATGCAATCCATGTAAAAGCTTGAAGTGAATTGACCGAAAAAATCATCACT
>Ga0209025_1003089_pt1 | contig 16333 bp, 17 predicted proteins | sample AraplaMF_Col_mLB_FD_184256 | JGI IMG/M metagenome (GOLD analysis project Ga0209025, IMG submission 184256) | Arabidopsis root microbial communities from the University of North Carolina, USA - plate scrape MF_Col_mLB (SPAdes) (version 2) | ecosystem: Host-associated > Plants > Roots > Endosphere... | reverse complement strand
TACAAATCAGGTGATTATTGCGAAGAGGTCACACCCGTTCCCATACCGAACACGGCAGTTAAGCTCTTCAGCGTCGATGGTAGTTGGGGGTTTCCCCCTGTGAGAGTAGAACGTCGCCTGGTTAATTGAAGAACATCAGCTTATAGCTGATGTTTTTTTGTGTTAAAGTTGAGAATTGACTCAAACATATTTCCGAGATGAAATGCAAGAGACTAAGTGACTCCTGTGAGAAAGCTAGGCCGCCTAGATTTAATACAGAGTATGATCCAAAGGATAGTACGTCCACAGATGTCCACAGAGAGAGTGTGGATTTAAAAGGGCGTACCGTCAATTTTGACTAAGCAATGGGCTTTACGTAGTTATTAGGTTTGCTCATAAATGACAAAGAAAAAATATTTACAAATATAAAGAAACTAAGGTTATAAAGGTGATATAAAAAAACATCTTTAATTAAAATCTCAAAATGCAGCACCATATTAAAAGAATTTTCATATATTACAGAAAAATAGGCCCAAAATTGTATAAAAAGTTCTTAATTTGCAAAACTAGTTAATAGACAAAATTGTTTAATCAATATAGCAGATTTTAGAAAAACTTTTCTGAGGAGGAATAAGGGTGAGTGTTTTATCAAAGTGTGTGATATGTGAAGAGAACAAAGAAAAAGGTATCCATGTAATCCATGCATTTATTTGTTGCGAATGTGAAAAGGAAATAGTAACAACTGATACAAGTGAACCTGCTTATAATACGTTTATCGAAAAACTAAGAATTATTAATTCCGTAAAAGAAGAAATTGTGAACTAGTGATTTTTCGAGTTTCATCGATATGCTAATTATGTCAAATAGACATTAGTTGTGGTCTAAGCAAGTATAGTAAGTTAAAATAATGATATAAGATGAAGGACCGATTATAAAATACAAGGTACCTCTACCATAGTTAATTACTTTGAGTTCTAGTTTTTAATTAGTAACTAGGGTTTATAGTAATGGTGAGTTTTTGTATTTAAATCGGTTTTTATTTTGTGAAATAATTGTAAATAAAAAATAAAATCTAAAAAGTACTATAAAAAAAATGTAAAATTGAATATGTTGTAATATGTTAATATTCGATAGACTTAATAGAGTTAAAAAGGAAGCGTAAGAATAAATGGAAACTATGCCGCTAGTGAACGCATTAAAACAATTTGTTTCACGAAATACAATATCACTTCATGTCCCGGGACATAAAAATGGGAGGCATTCATATATAAATGAGTTAGAACTGCCAGATTTATTGAAATATGACGTTACAGAATTAAACGGTTTAGATGATATGCATTATCCATCTGAAGCTATTTATGAGGCCCAAAAGCTTTTGTCAGATGTTTATGGAGCAGATGAGAGTTTCTTTCTAGTGAATGGATCAACCGTTGGAAATTTAGCATCTATTTTAGCCTTATGTAGTGAAAACGATGAAGTATTAGTTCAACGAAATTGTCATAAATCAGTTTTCCATGGTCTTTCAATTGCAGGAGTGAAGCCTATTTTTTTACCTTTAGATATAGATCAAGATTTAGGACAACCATTAGGGATAAGTAAACTAAGAACAATGGATATTATTAATAATAACCCAAATGTAAAAGCTGTTATTTTAACAAATCCGAATTATTATGGAATGTCACAGAATTTAGTTGAAGTGATCGATTTAGCGCATAAAATGAATATTCCAGTCATTATTGATGAAGCACATGGCGCCCATTTTGTTATAGGAGACCCATTTCCAAGTGATGCAATATCAATGGGAGCTGATATAGTTATTCAATCAGCCCATAAGACGCTTCCAGCGATGACAATGGGGTCATATTTACATATTAAATCGAACTTAGTAAGTGTAGACAAAATTAGAGAGATGTTAAGAATGCTACAGAGTAGCAGTCCTTCTTATCCAATAATGGCTTCACTTGATTACTCAAGAAACTTTGTAGAACAATTTTCAATCAATCATGTACGACGACTTCAAAATATAATCAGTCAGTTTATAAAAGAACTTGGTGAGTTACCAGCAATAGAAGTAGTAACGACAAAATATTCTTCATATCAGCAAGATCTATTAAAAGTGACTGTAAAAAGCACATTAGGGCATACAGGAAAACAACTACAGGCCATACTTGAAGACGAAGGTATTTTTATAGAACTTTCAGATTGGGCCCATGTACTATTCATATTACCGCTAGACGATCAATTTAATTACAATGAATTGATAAACAGAATTAAAAATGCTACTTCTAAGTTAACAAGGGTTGAAAATGAGCATCCTCAAATTGTTGTACCAACTCTTAATAGTGAAGTGATATATAGTTATGCTTTATTAAAGAAAAAACAGAAAACCTTAAAAGACTTACAAGAATCAATCGGTGAAATTTCAGCAGAAAATATTGTACCATATCCACCTGGTGTGCCGGTTTTATTAAAAGGTGAGATAATAACAAAAGAGCATGTTGATTATATAGTGAAAATTTATCATTTCGGAATAACTATTCACAACCTATATGAAAATAAACAACTACAAATTGAAGTGCTAATCTAGGAGGAAAATGATTGAATTCTTTATTTATTACGTTTGAAGGACCTGAGGGTGCTGGGAAAACGACTATTATTAATATGATTACAGATGAACTTGCTAAACGAGAGTTAAATTTTATTTCCACGCGTGAGCCAGGTGGAATACGTATAGCTGAAAGTATTAGAAATATCATCTTAAATCCAGAGAATATAGAAATGGATATACGTACTGAAGCACTTTTATATGCTGCTGCACGTAGACAACATTTAGCAGAAAAAGTAGTTCCTGCTTTAAAAGAGGGGAAACTAGTGTTATGCGATCGATTTATTGACAGTTCTCTTGCTTACCAAGGAGTTGGTAGAGGCATTGGAATAGATGAGATTTACCAAATTAACCAATTTGCAATTAATGGATTGATGCCGGATTTAACAATCTATTTTGAATTAGATCCTAAAATCGGGTTAAATAGAGTTCATCAATCTGACGAGAGGGAAGTAAACAGATTAGATCTAGAAGAATTAGATTTTCACATAAAAGTTCAAAGTGGTTACTCAGAAATAATGAATAGAGAACCAAATCGTTTTAAAAAAGTGGACGCGTCTAAATCTATTGATGAAGTTTATCATAATACATTACAAATTATATTAGATAAACTAGCAGACAAAAAATAATTAACTTCGCTAGTTAGATTACATGAACAATAAAATTATGAACTGGTATAATAGAGGAGAAATAAGTTTTGTACTTAATGGAGGTTCTTAAGTGAAAATCGATCAAAACTTAGTAGCAAAATTAAATAGTGAACGAAAAGATTTACGACAAACTCAAACAAACTCGACAAACTTCCAATCGCTAGTTCGAAAAAATGAATCAAAACTACAAATGGAACAATTAAATCGTTTAATTAGCGAGATAGAAGTTCAAGGAGAACGGTTAGCAAAAGGAAAAAATTTAAGAGATTTGGCTAGATTTAAACAATTAGTTAAACGCTTTTTAAAGGAAACAGTAGATCATGGAATGGATTTATCTGAGCACATTAGTTGGGGAGCTGGAGGATCAGTTTCATCCATGCAGATTGTGAAGTTAATTGATGAAAAACTAATCGAATTAACAGAGAATATGATGGAAAGCGAAAGTGAAAGTATCCATCTATTAAACAAAATTGGAGAAATAAAAGGATTATTAATCAATTTATATACATGAGTAGGTGAAACATGAATACATCTTGGGATGAACTAACTGAGCGTCAGCCAGTGGCTACAAAAATGTTAAAAAATGCTGTGATGAAAAACAGAGTGGCTCATGCTTATTTATTTGAAGGTCCAAGAGGAACTGGTAAGAGAGAGCTTGCCTTATACTATACAAAGGTATTACTATGCGAAAATGTAAAAGAAGCAGCTCCTTGTGGGACTTGCCGAAACTGTAAGCGTGTCGATTCAGGTAACCATCCAAATGTTTATATCATTGAACCTGAAGAAACGTCGATAAAAAAACATCAGATTCAACAATTACAGGAAGAGTTTTCCAAAACAGCAGTAGAGTCAAACCGCAAAATATATATCATTCATCATGCAGATCGAATGACTTCGAATGCAGCAAACTCATTACTAAAGTTTTTGGAGGAGCCTGTTTCTATTACAACTGCTTTTTTATTAACTGAACAAGTACAACAAATATTGCCAACGATTCAATCCCGATGCCAATCAATACATTTTAACCCATTACCTATAAAATATTTCGAGGCGCATTTAAATAATATTGATATACAACCTCAACTAATCCCACTACTATCAAGAGTTACAAATAGTGAATCTATAGCAGTCCAAATCGCACAAGAAGAATGGTTTGCACAAGCAAGAGATTTAGTGATAGAATTATATGAAGCATTAGTTACCACAAAAAAAGATAGTCTTTTAGTGTTACAACAAAATGTTTCTCGTCATTTTGATTCAAAAGATCAAATACAGATGATGCTAGATATGCTTGTATTAGCCTTTAAAGACATGCTATATATATATGCTGAGCAAGAAAAAAATGTTGTTTTCAAAAATGAAGAATCTTTAATGAGACAAGCATTAAACCGCTATTCATTAGAAAAGATAACGACTTGTTTAGAAATCATTCTTGATGCTAAAAAACGGTTAACATCAAACGCAAATATGGTGTTAGTTTTAGAGCAAATGATTATAGAGCTACAGGAGGGATTGTAGATTGTGTACGAAGTAGTCGGGGTACGGTTTAAAAAGGCAGGAAAAATCTATTATTTCGACCCAAATGGATTAACAATCCCTAAAGATACATTTGTCATCGTTGAGACGGTGAGAGGGATTGAATTCGGAAAAGTAGTTGTACCGAATAAAAAGGTTGGAGAAAATGATGTTGTCCTTCCTTTAAAAAAAGTTATGCGATTAGCTGATGAACATGATCGTACGATAGTTGACGAGAATAAACAATCGGCTAAAGAAGCTTATGAGGTTTGCTCTAGTAAGGTTATGCAACATGAACTAGATATGAAATTAGTTGATGTCGAATATACGTTTGACCGAAATAAAGTCATTTTTTATTTTACAGCAGATGGTAGAATAGATTTTAGAGAATTAGTAAAAGATTTAGCCGCGGTGTTTCGTACTCGAATTGAGCTTAGACAAATCGGAGTACGAGATGAAGCAAAAATGCTTGGTGGTATAGGACCATGTGGCAGAATGTTATGTTGTTCAACATTTTTAGGAGATTTTGAACCTGTATCGATTAAGATGGCAAAAGATCAAAATCTATCTTTAAACCCAGCGAAAATATCAGGACTATGCGGCCGATTAATGTGCTGCTTAAAATATGAAAATGATGAATATGAGGCAGCGAAAGAACAGCTACCTGATTTAGAAGATATCATTGAGACTACTGAAGGTCCTGGAAGAGTAGTTGGTTTAAACATCTTAGAACGAGTTATTCAAGTAGAATTGATTAAAAAAGAACGCGTTGTGGAGTATACCCTGGATGATTTAATTCACGAGGGAGTCGTTTCAATACAAACCACAGATTAAGAGGTGGTAAGATTGGACAAGAAGAATATATTCTTATCTCTTTCCAATATGGAAGAACAAATTCAAGATCTATCGAAACAGCTTAGTGACTTAAAACAGTATATTGCTGAGCTTCTAGAAGAAAACCACTACACAAAAATTGAGAATGACCATTTACGTCATCGCTTAGGTTTAGATCAACGTGTAGAAGAAAAAGAAAAGATGAAAGACCCAAAGAAGAAAAAAGTTCAAAAAGACAAAGATCTTGGAGAAGGATACGATAATCTCGCTAGACTATACCAAGAAGGCTTTCATATTTGTAATCTTCATTATGGAAGTGTTCGTCACGATGAGGACTGTCTGTTTTGTTTATCTTTCTTTGATAAAAAGTAATATTAGGCTATTCCAGAAGAAGCGGGCGTTTACCTACTAATTGTAAACAATGAATATACAAATAATCATTGTTGCTAAGGTATTTGACGTAATTTCATATGGAATAGCCTCTTTGTATTCTTTTCTAGTTATTTATTGACTGAAAAGGTAATGATAAAAAGATAAAAATTAGTTAGAAGATCGAAAGGAATTAACTATGCTTAAGGGTGATGAACGTTTAGATTACTTATTAACTGATGATATGCGGATTATACAAAGTCCAACTGTATTTTCGTTTTCCTTAGATGCAGTTCTATTGTCGAATTTTACGTATGTGCCAATTCAAAAAGGCACGATTGTCGATTTATGCTCAGGTAATGGAGTAATTCCATTAATGTTACATAGAAGAAGCCATGCAAATATTATAGGCGTGGAAATACAAGAACGATTATATGATATGGCAAAACGAAGTATCGAATATAACAAATTAGAACAAAAAATTTCAATGATTCATGATGATTTAAAAAATGCTCCTTCTATAATAGGAAGAGAATTTGTCGATGTTGTCACTTGTAATCCACCATATTTTCAAGATAGCCCAACATCAGAACAGAACTTAAATGAACATTATGCGATAGCGAGGCATGAAATAAAGACTAATTTAGATGAGGTAATAATTGCGAGCAAGCAGCTATTAAAGCATGGTGGTAAACTTGCAATGGTTCATCGTCCAGGTAGGTTGTTAGATATTGTTACGACAATGAGAAACCATGGAATTGAACCGAAAAGAATTCAATTCATCTATCCGAAAATGGGAAAAGAAGCAAATACACTTCTAATTGAAGGAATTAAAGGTGGCAAAGCGGATTTAAAGATACTACCACCGATCTATGTATATGAAGAAAATAATGAGTACACATTGCCTATGAAGGAAATTTTATATGGAAAACAGTAAACATTATTTATATGTTTTAGAATGTAATGATGCATCCTTTTATGCCGGATATACGACTAATATTGAACGTCGAATAAAACAGCACAATGATGGAAAAGGTGCAAAGTATACGAGAAGTAGAGTGCCTGTAAGATGTATATATCAAGAGGAGTTTTTATCAAAAAGAGAAGCTATGCAAGCGGAATACGCTTTCAAACAATTAACTAGAACGAATAAAGAACGTTATATGAGAGAAGGAAAAAACAATGATAAAGAGCCAAAAGAGTTTTTTAAATGAAGAGATAGGATGTCTTTATTTAATTCCAACTCCTATAGGTAATTTAGAAGATATGACCTTTCGAGCGGTACGCATACTAAAAGAAGTAGATTATATTGCAGCAGAGGATACTCGTAACTCAAAGAAACTGTGCAATCACTTTGAAATTTCTACTCATTTGGTTAGTTACCATGAACATAATAAAGAAAAAGCTGGGTTGAAAATTGTCGAAGATTTAAAGAAAGGCATGAAGGTAGGATTAATTAGTGATGCAGGCATGCCATGTATTAATGATCCAGGTTATGAGTTAGTACAACTTTGTTTAGAAGAAGGAATTTCGGTCATATCTCTACCAGGTGCAAACGCAGCATTAACGTCATTAATATCTTCAGGTTTACCAACTGATTCATTTTTATATATAGGGTTTTTAGCTCGTCAAAAAAAGGATAAGAAAAAACAACTCGAAACGTTAAAAGGGCAGCGTAGTACAGTATTACTATATGAATCTCCACATCGCTTAAAAGAAACATTGCAAGCAATCGATGAAGTTTTAGGAAATCGAAAAATAGTACTTTGTAGGGAACTAACAAAGAAATTCGAAGAGTATATACGCGGTTCAGTTAGCGAAGCGTTAAACTGGGCAACAAATGAAGAAGTGCGTGGAGAGTTTGTTATCGTTTTAGAAGGGGCCTCTGAAGAAGAAGCTAAAAACCAAGAAGACTGTTGGTGGGAAACTTTAACGATTAATGAACATGTCGACTTTTACATCAACGAAAAAAACGAAAAGAGTAAAGAAGCAATCAAACTGGTGGCTAAAGATCGTTCACTAAATAAAAGAGATGTTTATGCAGAGTATCATGAATTATAAAATTTATAAAATGAAGTTGGCTGTCTAAGTAGTAAGTATTTCTCTTCTTTTTTTGCATCATGAGTTTAATCATATTTATTTAGTAAAAAGAAAGTACAAAAATTAGACAGCCTCTTCAAAATAGGATCTACTTTTCAGATAAAAACTGCTCAATTTCAAATTTTAACAGTTCTGCACCTTTTTTACTTAAAACAATTTTACCATCACTAAGCTCTAGATTTGTTTTTGAAATTTCACCAGTCATTAAACAAGTTAAATTTGGCTGGTATTTTTTAAGGACAATTCGATCTTCTTGAACAAATATTTCAAGTGTATCTCTTTCTGAGATGTTTAGTGTTCTACGAAGTTCAATTGGTATAACGACACGACCAAGTTCGTCTACCTTTCGTACAATACCTGTTGATTTCATGTTTAATCCTCCTATGCAAAGTATTTATTAAAGAAATTAAGTTAATATCTTTAAGTGATCTGATTAAATATTGTCTAAAAACGTACTATTGTTTGAACATAACAAGAAAATGTATGTATATTTACGAGAAACAATAGAAATAGATGTTACTATTGTGTAAAATTTAACTTAGAAAATAAGCATGAAGAAGTAAATTGATGGAAAATGCAGATAACTTATTTTTCATTTTATAATGAAATGCAAATTCATGCGAATAATTTAGTGTCAATATTTAGAAATTATTTAAAGGAGGAGATTCTGGAATGAGTAATAAAACATTTTATATTACAACACCAATTTACTATCCGAGCGGAAAATTACATATAGGTCATGCATATACAACAGTAGCCGGAGATGCTATGGCTAGATACAAGAGGTTACAAGGGTTTGATGTCTTCTATTTAACGGGGACTGATGAACATGGTCAAAAAATACAACGAAAAGCTGAAGAGTTAAATGTTTCACCTCAAGCATATTTAGATGACATCGTTGTTGGGATTAAGGATCTTTGGACGAAACTAGATATTTCATATGATGATTTTATCCGCACAACTGAAACTAGACATAAAGAGATAGTTGAGAAGATTTTTAAACAGTTACTTGATCAAGGTGATATTTATTTAGATGAGTATGAGGGATGGTATTCTGTACCGGATGAAACATTTTATACAGAAACGCAAATTGTAGACCCTCTTTATAATGAAGAAGGTAAAATAATTGGAGGTAAAAGCCCTGACAGCGGCCATCCAGTTGAATTAGTAAAAGAAGAATCTTATTTCTTTAAAATGAGTAAATACGCTGATCGACTTCTAAAGTATTATGAAGAAAATCCAGAATTTATTCAACCGGAGTCTCGTAAAAATGAGATGATTAATAATTTCATCAAACCAGGTTTAGAAGATTTAGCCGTTTCACGTACATCTTTTGACTGGGGTGTAAAGGTACCTGGAAACGCAAAACATGTTATATATGTTTGGATTGATGCGTTATCTAACTACATTACAGCTCTTGGTTATGGTTCAGATAATGAGGAAAACTATAAGAAATATTGGCCAGCAAATGTACATTTAGTTGGAAAAGAAATCGTACGTTTCCATACGATTTATTGGCCAATTATGTTAATGGCATTAGATTTACCATTACCTAAAAAGGTTTTTGCACATGGCTGGTTATTAATGAAAGACGGTAAAATGAGTAAATCAAAAGGAAATGTTGTAGATCCAGTTGTATTAATCGATCGCTATGGATTAGATGCACTACGATATTACTTATTACGAGAAGTACCATTTGGTTCAGATGGAATATTTACTCCAGAAGGATTCGTAGACCGCATTAATTTTGATTTAGCAAATGATCTTGGAAATTTATTAAATCGTACAATTGCTATGATTGAGAAATATTTCGATGGAAATATTCCTTCGGTTAAAGGAGTATTTACTGCATTTGATGAGAATCTTCAACAAGTTGCAAAAAATGCAAGAGAATCTGTAGAAGAAGCAATGGAGAAGATGGAATTTTCGGTTGCATTAACAAGTATTTGGCAATTTGTTAGTCGTACGAATAAATACATTGATGAAACACAACCATGGGTACTTGCTAAAGATGAAGAAAGAGTTCAAGAACTAGCTTCTGTTATGGCGCATTTAGCAGAATCATTAAGACAAGTGGGTATATTGTTAAAGCCATTTTTAACACAAACTCCATCAAAAATATTCTCCCAATTAGGTTTAAGTGACGAAGCGATCTTGTCATGGAATAGTTTAAATGAATTTGGTGCTATTAATGAAGGAACTAAAGTTAAAAAAGGTGAACCAATATTCCCTCGCTTAGAAACTGAGGTTGAGGTTGCTTATATTAAAGAACAAATGCAAGGAACTGTAAAACCAGTTGAAGAAATAATTGAAGAAGCAGTTCCTGAAATTACGATTGATGAATTCTTTAAGGTGCAACTTAAAGTTGCAGAAGTAAAAGAAGCAAGTGCGGTAAAGGGAGCTAAAAAACTTCTTAAACTTCAATTGGATTTAGGCAATGAGTCAAGACAGGTTATTTCGGGTATCGCTGAATACTATCAACCGGCGGATTTAGTTGGTAGAAAAGTAATCTGTGTTACAAACTTAAAGCCAGCTAAGCTAAGAGGCGAATTATCTGAAGGAATGATTCTTGCGGGTAGTATTGAAGGTAAACTTTCTCTTGCAACAATCGATCAAACTTTACCGAATGGTACAATTATAAAATAGTGTTACTAGGAAAAGTGTTTCGTGTAAAACTATACATGGAACACTTTTTCTTTTGTCATTTATTTTTCTGAAATAATTGTTATAACGTGGTGAAATATGTAATATTCTCTGTAAAACACTTGAAATGATATGAATTTGTTGGAATTTGGTAAATGTAACAGAAGTTTTGTTAGAATATGTCATTATATGAAGAAAATATTACAGATAGATTACAATAGTAAAATTACGATAATTGTCTAATAATGTAACTCGTATAACCAAAGTCCTGGTTTTTCATGGGCTTAGCTTAAAAAAACACTAAAATTTTATTAGAAATTAATTAATTTTAGCTGTTTCTTTTTGTAACGGAATTGTTAACTGCGCGTTAGGTAAGAAATTTATCGGTATGCTAGACTAAATCTCAGATGGACGAAGGAGAACTTAAAATGCTTTTTGATACACATGTACATTTAAACGCTGATCAATTTAAAGAAGACCTTGAAGAAGTTATCAAACGATCACTTGAAGCAGGTGTTGTTCATCAAGTAGTTGTTGGTTTTGATCGACCAACTATTACGAAAGCAATGGAATTAATAGAGCAATATGATTTTCTATATGCAGCGATTGGCTGGCATCCAGTTGATGCAATCGACGCAACTGAAGAAGATTTTGAATGGATTAAAGAGCTTTCTAAACATCCAAAAGTAGTAGCAATAGGCGAAACTGGATTAGATTATTACTGGGATAAGTCACCAAAGGAAATACAACAAGAAGTATTCCGCAGACAAATTCGCCTGGCGAAAGAGTGTGAATTACCAATCGTTATTCACAATCGTGACGCAACCGAAGATATTGTTACAATTTTAAAAGAAGAAAATGCATCAGAAGTAGGCGGCATAATGCACTGCTTCGGCGGAAGTGTGGAGACTGCAAAAGAATGTATCGATATGAACTTCTATATTTCTTTAGGAGGACCGGTTACATTTAAAAATGCAAAAAAACCAAAAGAAGTTGCGACTGAGATTCCGTTAGATAATCTGTTAATCGAAACGGACTGTCCATACTTAACTCCACATCCGCATAGAGGAAAAAGAAACGAACCTAGCTATGTATCACTTGTTGCTGATGAGATTGCGCGTTTAAAAGGTATCTCAGTTGAAGAAGTTCAATTAAGAACATTTGAAAACGCATGTAAAATCTTTCAGATTAACAAATGATTTTATGAACTAGAGCGAATAGATTGGATTCGTCACAGTTCACGTATGAAGAGTTGAAGGATTTGTCGAAAAAAAACTCTTCTACTTCTAAATCTAGTAAACATACATTCAGTAGAGTAGAAGCACTAGTTAATAGGTTTGGAGCTAGTCAATCTTTTTTCTCAAAGTAAAGGAGGAGTAAATCGTGATAGACGCGAATAGGTTACTTTCTAGACTTGGGAGTAGTAAAAAACTAGCAGTACAACTTGCAGGAGCTTTAGTTTTCACTGGATCAGTAGGTACAGGAGCATATGAGGGACTTAAAGAACAAGTAACTCTTGAGGTAGACGGGAATGAACAGGTTATTCAAACACATGCAAACACTGTGGCTGAATTATTAAAAGAACAGAACTTAACAATAACGAATAATGATGAGATTTATCCTTCTGCTGATACAAAAATTTCAGATAAAATGGACGTCGTTATTCAACATGCAAAGTCTGTTAAATTTACAATTGATGGGCAGGAAAAAGTCATTATGACAACTGCTCAAACTGTCCAAGAATTATTAAAAGAACAAAAAATTAAAGTAAAGCCCAATGATATTATCATGCCGGAGCCATCAACACCATTAAAAGAAAATGAAAATGTTACTTATGAGAAAGCTTTTCCAATAGTACTTAATGATGGTGGTGTACCTAAAAAAGTATTTTCAACTTCGACTACTGTCGCTGACTTTTTAGATAAACAGCAAATTACATTAAATGAATATGATCGAGTTGAACCAGCGGTTGATGCAAAGGTTGAACAAAACGATACAGTTCGAGTGATACGCGTGGAAAAAGTCAACGATGTGGTGGAAGAATCATTGGATTACCGTGAAAAAGAAAAAGTGGATTCTTCAATGTATAAAGGGGAATCTGCAGTCATCACAGACGGTGTAAAAGGTCTTGTTAAACGTAACTTTGAATTAATCAAAGAAAACGGAAAAGTTGTTTCTAAAACACTTGTTGATGAAACGATTTTAAAAGATCCTGTTGATCGAGTGGTTGCTGTCGGAACAAAATCAGTACCTTCTTCAAGTGCACTAGTTAAATCTAGCGCGCCTAAAGTAAATAGTAAGGTTAAAGAAATGTATGTAGAAGCAACTGCATATTCACCTTATGATGCGGGTATGAGTGGTACAACTGCAACTGGTATTAATATTCGTAAAAACCCTAATATGAAAATGATTGCGGTTGACCCGAATATTATTCCTCTTGGATCTAAAGTATGGGTAGAAGGCTATGGTGTTGCAATTGCTGGGGATACTGGCGGTGCAATAAAAGGTCGTAGAATTGATATTTTAATGCCTACAAAAGATGATTGTTTTGATTTTGGTCGTCGTACAGTGAAAATTCGTATTATAAGCTAATCTATTTAAAATAAATAGTTGAGATTGTAAAAGTAGAAGGATAAGTCCTTCTGCTTTTTTTTATACTATTTTTAACATGGTATGAAGTTTTTTTATCCTTATGGTATGATTACAATACTTGAATTGGTTGGAGGAACAAATGAAAATTAAAGAAATCATTGTCGTCGAAGGAAAAGATGATACAGCGGCAATAAAAAGAGCTGTTGATGCAGATACAATTGAAACAAGTGGATCTGCCATAAATAAGGAAACGTTAAAATTAATTAAACATGCACAAGAGACGAGAGGGGTCATTGTATTTACTGATCCTGATTATCCTGGTCAACGTATACGATCAATTATTAAGGAAAATGTACCAGGGTGTAAACATGCTTTTTTACCAAAGGAAGAAGCGGTTCGTTCAGGTAAAAAAGGATTAGGTATCGAGCATGCGACAAGAGAGTCGATACGAAATGCCTTACTCCATGTTAAACAAGAATTTATCGAGGTTGAGTCTGAAATTACAAAAGAAGATTTAGTTGATGCGGGATTTATTGGGCATCCAAAATCAAGCGAGAGACGAGATAAACTCGGTAAAATACTTAATATAGGATATACAAATGGAAAGCAGCTAGAGAAACGTCTACAAATGTTTCAAATTTCGAAAGAAGAGTTTGGGCAAGCTGTAAATAAAGTTTTAATGGAGGAAAAGTGATGAAGGATATTGCAACACCAAGTCGTACAAAGGAAATACTGGCAAAGTACGATTTCTTCTTTAAAAAAAGTTTTGGTCAAAATTTCTTGATTGATACAAATATACTAGAGAATATTGTAAGTTATGCTGACTTAACTGGAGAAAGTTGTGCGATTGAAATTGGTCCTGGGATTGGGGCTTTAACTGAACAAATTGCTAAACGTGCTAAAAAAGTTTTAGCATTTGAAATTGATAATCGGCTAATACCGATTTTAGAAGATACATTGTCACCTTATGATAATATTCAAATTGTAAATGAAGATGTATTAAAAGCGGATGTAGAAAAAGCAATTGAAGAATATTTACCAAATGAAAAAGATATTATGGTGGTTGCCAATTTACCTTATTATGTGACGACACCAATTATTATGAAGTTATTAAAAGAAGGATTACCGATAAGAGGTATTGTCTGTATGCTTCAGAAGGAAGTTGCTGACCGCATTGCGGCTAAACCTGGAACAAAAGATTACGGATCACTTTCGATAGCAATCCAATTTTATACACATGCCTCAACAGTAATGACTGTACCTCGAACAGTATTTATGCCACAACCGAATGTTGATTCAGCTGTCATTAAGCTTGTGAAAAGAGATCAACCCGCAGCTGAGGTTATTGATGAAGCATTCTTTTTTGAAATTGTAAGAGCTAGTTTTGCTCAACGAAGAAAAACGTTAAATAATAATTTGTTAAGTAATTTCTCACAGCTGAAAAAAGATAAATCGATTCTCGAAACATGCCTATCAGAAGCTGGAATAGTGGGTACAAGAAGAGGCGAGACGTTGTCCATACAGGAATTTGCTACGTTGAGTAATAGTCTATATAAGCATTTAAAATAACAAGTTTTTATAGGTAGAATCTAAACTTATTGATCAAATAAGTTTAGATTCTTTTTTTTTGAGTTGATTTCAATAATTCAATCTAATCACCCTTTCCTAGGTCGATACATAATCTAAAAAAAGAGAGCAGAATCGTAGTGGGTACTTAAGTCATTTTGGAGGGGAAGGCATGAATATTAATATAGGAGATATCGTAGAGCGAGCATCTTATAAATATGACTTACTTTTTCGTGTAGTGGAGATAAAACAAAACGGTGATGAAGTAATTGCTATTTTATATGGTGACGATTTTCGTTTAATTGCTGATGCGCCTTTATCCGACCTGCGAGTGATTATAGAATCTGAGTATCGCGAAAAAGGTAGAAGATCTTCTGTAGAAATTGAGCAGAATTACAAATTATTTAGAAGAGAGACGCTTGAACAAAAAGAAAAAAGAAGGTTTGAAGCAACAAACGGTTATCGAACTGACGTCAACTTATTTCAGATACCAGGTCGTGTACTTCATATAGATGGAGATCCACTTTACCTAAAAAAGTGTATTGAAATGTATAATAAAATGGGGGTACCTGTTGAAGGTATCTATTGTAAAGAAACAGAGCTACCAACAAAAATTGGGTATTATTTAGATCATTACCGTCCTGACATACTCGTTATTACCGGTCATGACGCATATACGAAAGCAAAAGGAGTAGTTACTGACCTAGATGCTTATCGACATTCAAAATACTTTGTTGATGCTGTAAAGGAAGCGAGAAGAAAAGTTCCTTCATTGGATCATCTAGTTATTTTTGCTGGAGCATGCCAATCTCATTTTGAGGCGATTATTCGTGCTGGGGCAAATTTTGCTAGTTCACCAACTAGAGTCAATATCCATGCTTTAGATCCTGTCTACGTAGTCGGGAAAATAAGTTTCACATCATTTATGGATCGAGTGAATGTATATGAGGTTGTGCGTAATACGATAACAGGCGAAAAAGGTCTAGGTGGGGTAGAGACAAAGGGAATTTTAAGAACAGGATTGCCTTTTCAATCAATGGAAGAATAAAAATTTAGATTTTCTACAACAACGAGAATTCGTTAGTAGGAAATCTTTTTTTTATTTTCATACATAACTTTATGAATTATACAAATAATATATTGGAGTTGAAAATTTTTATTGACAGGTATCTAGTCTCGTTGGTATAATTTTATGTTTTGTTGACGTAGTTTACATAATATGGTATACTTGTCAGAGTGAGGTGGTATGAAATGGCAAAGAAATTATCTGAAATAAAGGATACTTTAGATAGTCATGTTGGACAACGACTTACATTAAAAGCAAACAGCGGGCGCAGAAAAACTGTGGAACGCTCCGGTGTATTAGCAGAAACATATCCATCCATATTTGTAGTACAACTAGATCAAGAAGAGAACGCATTTGAACGCTTATCTTTTAGTTATGCAGATATTTTAACAGAAACAGTTGAATTGTTTTTCT